>JGI20166J26741_10804448_pt1 | contig 15047 bp, 6 predicted proteins | sample TergutCu122P5_FD_26741 | JGI IMG/M metagenome (IMG submission 26741)
CGGGTATTTCAATCAAAACTAGGAGTATCTAGTAGCAATCAGTGCAACTTACACCACTCTCCACACACTGGGCACATAGAAAAAAAAATAAAAAAAGGGTACAATCTTTTTCGGACACGGTGTATTTCTGTCACTTTCATATTCTAATCGTAATACAGCCTGGGGGAAGGAATAATGGTCAGTAACAAAATGATGTAATGGCGGCGTTGTATCTCCTGCAAGGAAGAAGATAAAGTACTTTTTAAATTAACATTTAAATTTTGCAGCTAAATTTTATAACTGCTCACAGATAAGTAAAACTGCATACGACGGCGTCGCTGCAATTAAAGGCTATTCTTATCATTATCAGATAATTACGCAAAAATAATTATGAGATATCGTTACTTCATTTACAACTGAAATAAAAATTAGCATTGATAAATATAGTGCCAGCTTAGTGTACACTATACGCTTCACTTTCCATTAATTTTGCCACTTTTAATTGCCTTGTTACATACTTTTCATTCATATCAGATATCTTCCATATTTTTCTTACACTTTATGTATAGGACCTACAGTTTTATGCACACTGCAGTCTTTTCAGGTTGAGCATGAACAAGATCTCTTGGCAGAAACACATTTCGGTATTTGAAAATGAATCCTCCTAAAAATTATGTAGTGGTGTCGGCTCAGTTATGATCTAACCTGCTTGTGCAGTTTGGTGCTACCGGTCACAGCAGTGCAATCCGTCAACGTAACCTTAATGTGATCCTTTCAGGTGCAGTTTTTTTCTGTCACATAATGCTTATTACACAGTGTGCTCATTAGTTTGTCGTTATATCAGTCGATTGTTATTATGTAGAGACCTTTACAGAACGCGAGTTTAGAATACAGAATAGGACTTGCCCCACCTCTCAATCGTTACTATTGACAACCTAAATTCCATTATTTTCCTCCGTCTGTCTTTGAGGCAAAACCTGACATGAGGCATTCGCCACCATTTCTTGGTTTCTCCTCCGTTTAAAACCCAAGTGGTACAGTGAACAGATGTAATCAGGTCTGAACGTTGCATGTGCAAGAACGCCTTCTCCCTGCTCAGTTCATTGAATTTAGTTTCTTAATTTGAAGAATTGTTGTGATTATCGTTACTTTCCCGCTGTAAAGAAGCACATTGGAGGATATTACACAGTGCAGGTTAAAGACGGAAAGAGCTGACTGACTGCCCCAAGCGAGGTAGCAGGCTGTTAAGTTTTATGACTTGGTTAATTTTCCGTGTCTTGGCCATGGGTCGGCTGGAATGAAGTTTTTGTTTTGTTTCCCTTCTTAAAGACTGCCGTAAGAATTCCTTAAAAGCAGGCGTCCACGACTTCTATATCTCGTTCGTTTAATTGCACTTGATATGTTTAACAACATCTGATGCTAAATATCCCTGTCAGTTGGTACAGAATCTAACCACCTATGGATGAGACAAATGGGTGCCTAGGAGAAATAATTTTGTCAACACAGGTAAAGAAACACCTTGTTCAAAATTATCATATCATGAAGGCAAACACAGCGAGAGAGAGTGCGGTGAATGCTCCATGCTGCCTTTACTTCGACACTAGATGGAGGTGAGTGGTCAGCTTCATCATGCTCAGACTACTTTGTTTCCAGGAGGAGTACCTGCGATTCTGATAGGTAGGAGAGGCGGCGGACCCCAGAGAAAGTCCGAATGTAGTAGCAAAGCGGAAAAAAGAAAACTGCTCTGGCTAGGTGCTATGTCTGTCATGTAGTTCAGAGCATGTCATTTTACGCATTGAGCTGTTTTGGCTCGTATAGTTCTGTCTGTGTGCTTTACGGGATGATTTACAACGTATGGACTAATTTCAGGCGCTTGCTCCAATCATGAATGTCACGTTAACATGTTTCCGATTCTCAAGGTTTTGCATATTTATCATTAGCTGCATGTAAATAATAATAATAATGATAATAATGAGCGAACGAGTACGTTCGTGGGTGTATATTGCAAATGTACAATCAGTGTTCAACATTTCCATCAATGTTCAAAATCTCCATCGTCTACTTCAGTACTCACCCTCACACATCCATGCATCGAGTGTGTAGTTTGTATCGGTTCATAGGATTGTCCTTTATACGGGTTGCGGCATCTAGAATGGTACGGAACGGTGCAGCACGTGTACACCAGATACAGCATGAGCACCAAAATAAAGACTGTAAGGTTCTGATGTGTTGAGATATGAATGCTCACTGTTCTGGAAAACGTGGACCTGTCTTTCGAACAGATAAACTATGAAAGACATGCTTTTCCACAATGGCTCTTGTGAACTCCCTCGGTTTTCATAAAATGCAGGGAATTTCTAGACTGGCTGAGCAGCTGTTAACTTTTGAAATTTGACTGTGTTCCTTGGGGTTGGTTGCTTGGTTGGTAACTTCGTTGGATGGTTGGTTAGATAGGTGGGAAGGCCATTATGTATAGGATACTGCAGCAAGTTATAGGTATATTAAATTATTTTTAATGTTGGTAACTGGTGTTTTTATATTAATTATTATTAACAATTTGATTAGGATGACATTGAAGCAGTGATGTGTAATATCCTACACACGTACATTTTACATAGTTTACGATGATGTATAATTATGTTTATGTAGTATTTTTTCTTTTGTACTTGATTCTCCCTGAATATGGCTTACCTAAGCGGGGACATGCAGAAGAGTGTATATCATATGATAATAAAATATGTGTTTGTTATTTGTAAGCTCATATATTTGGAATTATGTAAATAAAATTACGTGCTCCTAGTTTTGGTTGATTTATTAGTTCTTGAGGTTCGTTATGCAGATTTCAACATTTATTCCAAAATTTACAGTGCCTTTGAAGCACACTGAAAATTTTTGCTTGGGTTTCTGGATTATGCACACACTACATGTTTTTCAAATAAACCAAAGTTTACGAAAACCTGAAACAGATTGACCCACTGCTCTCATAAACAAGACATATCTTGGAAGTACTACTTGTTGTGAATCTCAGCTGAGGACAGGCTATCCTAACTGAAGTTTCTTGATGTTTTCTCGTTTTTACCATGAAATAGTACTGGTAGCTTCTGCTTGCCTCATCCTTTTTTATTTCACCACCCGTCGCTCAAAGACGCAGCTAATGCACATACTGGCGTATTAGAATCTTGCAAATCCAGTCTTGTCAAGCAGGTGACATGAAACCAGACACATTCTATGAGGGTTCACAGGTAGATGAAGCCAGATACTTCATCCTATAATATGGTTGTTCAGTAATAGGCGTATAGGGAACTGCTTGATACTGTCTCTTAGTAAGGCTCTTGTATTTAGTACCATATGTTTGAATGGATCGCTATGCTTTTGTTTCTGCAGCGCTGGTAATTCTTAAATTACGTTCATTTTGCACTACTACACACTGTTTTATAGGGTGAATTCTAGTTTATTTAAATCCATTCAACGGATTCCACCACATCATAAATGGACTCTATATCCTTGTGTTGGTGTGCAGACGCCAGGGAGGGGACGTCAAAGCGGACCATGTCTTGAGTCCTGAGGCACTAGGTAGGTGAATTTTAATGGCCCAGAATTCCCTTTCTGTAGCGTAGATTTGGGATAAATATACATGTGTAAAATTTTGAAACTAAACTAGTGGAACTTTCGTGTTATGATACTCTATACAAGATTCCTTATCAATGAATGGGCTATAAGGAATTTATATTCTACTGCCAGACGTGATTAACGCTACATGTTCTGTCAGGTACCAATTCTACACTTCAGACATTTTTTTCTGAAGTAACACCTACGTGTCCAGAGGTTTCAAGAATAATCTGTGTTTTATCCAAAATTCTGTTCTAGTGTGCAGTGACATATTTACAGGTTCAGTTTCCTTCCGCCTGTACACCTGAGTACATCAGCACAGTTTAATAAACTTAGTTATTAATTAAGCCATTAGTTTTTTGATGTTCTGATTTAAGTCAGTCAAAATTGTATAGTCGGTTTCCATGTGGCATGCTGCATTAATAATGGCCATTTATAATTGTAAATTGAACACAGTTAGGCCCCACAAAAAAGGCAAGGGCATGCTTTATTTACACTGTGACTTTACTCTTGTGGTAGAGGAGGCAATGCTCTTATAAATGTATATGACGTTGTTTTGTATTATTTATATGAGTAGAACTTTTTGCCGCGAACCTTGTCATGTGTTTGTCATCGACTTGGTTGCCTGGATTAAATCAACAGATTGTTCAGTCATTGTAAGGACTTCGCTGACCACGTCCTCTGTCTTAGTCTTGTTAAGCCTTATATTTGTAAGACTTTAAATTACGCTCGTTCAACTTAATTATTTTAAAGTTTATGGGTGATATGAGCATCAAAAGATTAACTTCTGTCAAAGAGTATCATTATGTTTAGGAACCCAAAATTCAATTCTCGACATCTGCTTTCGTATTCCCCAGTTTTTATGTACAGCTGTGTGTTTCTTGTGCATTGAAAATTTTTCTTGATTTCAGCGACTGTGTATTAGAGTTGCATTTAACATTTTTAGGCATATTATTTTATCCTTTGCACCTACTGCTACTTCCGAGATTTTTATGTCTGTTGATATTTTACCGGTTACATCAATGTGTTTTAGTATAACTGAACTTTCATTAGACCTTATATTTTGTGCTTTCTAACATGGGATTCCAAGCAATAAATGATTAATATTCTGCAAATTTCCACCAGCCCGCTATTTGCTTCATAATTAACAATTCCCCTCAAGTGTGTTATTTTTTGTCTCCTTGAGTGTAAGGGGGAGACTTATTGTGATTTTACTTTGACGCATAGGTAATTCACTCACATCGAAGCCATTGGTGACCGGAGTTTTCACATAACTCCATAAACGCACATTTGAAACTTAAGAACACTTACTGATCAATATCGTCAACAATCAAAGATCAACGTTTAATACTTTGGATGTGTCTACAAAGACTACATAACGATATTTATTATGTTGCGTTATATTTTAGCTTATTTAAGTTTCTGTTACAGATTTTATATTGACAATTTCCTAATTATCAGAGTGAAATTAATAAAAAATTTCACTTCATACAAATGATACAGCATATAAAAATGTATGTAAATCACAGAACATTTTATTGAGAGGGATGAAGTTCATTGGCAAATTCTAATCAAATTTGCCGATTATCACTTTGGAAATTCATTAGAATATGTGCATTGGAAGAAAGACGCAAGCAGTTGCAGTGTATTTGTGTCGTGAAACTGATGTCTGCAGTCTGGAAGTGACGTTCCTTCGTTGTGTCTTTATGTGTATAAAATTACCTGAAGCTAAATGGACGGTAACTTGATTCTAGTATCTTCTATGGTCCTCTTGGTCGACGACAAAACCAGTTACGCATATCTCGTAGTATTATTTTTTTTTTTTCGTTTCGTGACTTCACCAACATCTTTTCAGTAATATTTATTTACAGTATTGTATTCAAACTTGACTTAAAATGTCGCCATTTCATGTTGTGGTGATTTCTTAAATTCTATTGCACTTGTCTGTACTTACTGCTGCATTAGACATTTGACATAATGTAGGTATGTTTACTGTAGTCTGCTCCGAGAAAATGCAATCGAAAATTGTTTAATAGGGCACAATAAGTAGACTGTACGACAAACGCGACTGTCTCCTTGTGTGTCGATGTGTTCGTGTACGTTGGGTGAATTCATTTTTTTTATATATTTTTTGTGGTTTGCTTCCCCGCTTTTCCAGTGAAACAACAGCCGCACTATTGCCTGTGTGAAGTCATCACTTTTCATTTGTTTATCCCCCTCTAATTACCTCTAAATGCTTCATATTCATGTTTGGCTTGAATTGCTGTGACACTGAAACTAATGTTTGCAGTTGGTAGTGCAGTGTTAACTAACAAATGATATTGTGTATTGATGACAGAAATTATTTTGCTGTGAGTGACTGAGTTACCTTTATTTTGCAGCGAAGTTAAACGTACATCTGTAGTCACGTTTCCTGATGCCCTCAAATAACTAGCACATGTTGAATTTAGTATATGCAATTCTCTGGTTCGCAGATTTGTAATATAGAAAGTTGGAAAATAAATTCTTGTTCCACAAATTAGTTATTCTTTGATAAGGAGGCGTAACTTTCTATAGCTCACAAAACAGAAAACCGGCGAAAATGTACCTGAACCTTTTGAACTTCCTTGAATTGCTTATGTATATTCAGGCCCCATGAACTGGATCTGTGTTCCGCTTGTTACGGTATGTATCGTAAACATAGGAACGTGGGGCTACCATTTTAGGCCTATTTGTAAAGCAGTGTGGTCAAATTTGTTACCACCTGTTAGTCTGTCACTTTTGATAATGTGATGTACTAAATGTGTTAAAACACTAACACGTTAAAGTGTTAATAAAACATATTTCAGTAATAAGATGCACATCAAAGGCTAGATTCTACAGCGTGGGTTTTGGGGGATGGCTGGGACACACCCTGTGCCCAAGCTCCGGTGACCCTTCTGCCTTCGTGCGCCCAACTTTTGACTGTAAATTCTAATTTTTCTGCCTATATTATGCTGCGTATACATTGACTTCCAATACCGACGTCCACATATCCTCAGCTCTGGCTTGATTACTTATTGTACCTAATAATAATAATTAAGCTCCTTTATGTTGTCTAGTAGTTGTGGCGTTCCTTAAATGTAATGAGTACACAAAAATGACTTTGCAGTTATAGATGACGCACCAATGGGCTCTTGGATGGCCTTGTGTAGGATGAGGGGGTTGAAGAGTCGGTGGTCGTGAGGTATAGGGGTAGGAGGGGCCCCATACTTCTGATAATCACCCACCTCTCCAGAAACGTCTGTGCGTTAGTGTCCTTAGTTATATGTGCAAATTGATTTAAAAATTACAATAATACGTTGCTATAAAAGTCGTAAAACAAATTACATGCGGAGTGCCCAACTTAACTCGGAATCTGCCATTTAACAACTTGCGCGATATGATGCAACTAATGGGATGTCAGATCACGTGTTGGATATGACCTGCTTCGACTGTCAGAGATGCTTGACACCAGAACTAGACTCGCTTCTGCCAGATAGAGCACTTACAGCGAGCCTCCAAGTTAGTTTATTAAGCACAAACTCCTCCGTGGATAAGATAATTTTACGTTTAATATCTTTCAAATTTTTGGGTTGTATAGGTTTTGTGTAGGATGCCAGAAGATTTATTTACGTGCATAACTTCACGTGACGTGTTGTATGTATCATAAATTTGAAGTCCACAAGTGTTCATTTCGGAGCCTTCCAATTTTATTAACTTAACTTTGCACCTCCTGTATATAATGTTTAGAGCACAATGTGTGTGCTTCGTATGAAATTCTCGATCTTATGAACCGGTTTATGAACCTTCGGGTTCTATAAATGGCCGATAATTTCTTCAGCGACTATGAAATTGAGGAAAATAAACTTGCTGCATGGGTTCAGCGGTTCTTTGGCCCATACAGGTTCATGTGAATGTGTGGTTGTCACCACACATTCACATGCTTAACTACGGTGGTTCATCTATTAGCTGCTGAAATGGATATATATAGACAGCCCGGCATGTGGTTGCTGTGATCCTAGGCGTAACTTGGCTAATAACATTGGGACGTTGAGGCAAAATCCATCATGGTTATTACGAACTTTAATTTACAAAGGAATCAAGTTAGAAAAGGAGGAAGATTGGTTTCAACCAACCCATAAACCCCTTTCTCCCACTCTAACCTCAATTCAGTAGCCCAAAAAAGCTATTAGTTAGTAGAAATATTGGGGTGGGGGCATTTGCTCCCAATGCCCCCTCCCCTCTCAAGTTATGCCTGTGGCTGTGGTGTTATTTCACGTCCCACACATCAACGAAAAGTGAAGTCATTCGCTTGGAAGGATCCTGCTTCGTCATTGGCCACAAAAACATTTACGTGCCATGAAAGCTTATTTACATGGTTGTTTCTGTCGTGAAAAGTCGCAATACACTTTCCTGTATAAACAAAATATCCCCGTTTTATGCCGAAGAAACTGAAAGTACATACCCATTTAGACCACGTTACCAGACCCAGGAAACTGGAGCACTGGAATTCCGCTGCAAACTGCAACACAGAAACCAGTGAATGGGATTCTGTACTTAACAGGTTTTTTACTTTTTTCTCTCCATTTTGACAAGGAGAAGACATTTGGATCCGTTTTGAGACTCAAAATGGATCGGAGTATCGATTTTCTGAGGTTTCAATGTTTTATGTTGCTCTATCTTAATAAAATTCCCTTAAACCACGTAACTATGGAGGTCTTGGACAGCTTGATCCTTGAAGATGGGAACTGTAGGCTGTCCCGAAAAGGCAGTAACTAAGTAACAACGTTGCGTAACATCCCAGAAGAACGAAGACCTCACGTACACCGTGGCGGAAGCCTGAAATCACGCACTGTCTTTTATTTCAAGATTATTTCGATCCGTATTTCTCACTACCGTTTGCAATATTGGTTTCCCTCAATCGCTCCCTAATTACTGCATCTTGTAAATGGTCTATACTTGCGGCACGAACAAATGATCTCAGGAATTTAATGTCTTTCCGTTGCTTTCCGCGTACATGTTAAAATGTTGTAAAATGTTTTCGAAATTATGTAATTATAACATTAGGTTTACAGAGATAAACAAACACTGTTGTTGAATTTATTACAGTTGTTTTGCTTGCTATTTTGGCGTATTGATTTGAGTTAATGATATAAATAAGTTAGCCAATGTCCTCGACTTAATATCTCCATATAACCTATGCCGATATGCTTCTGTACTGTGACTGCTATATTGTCACGTGTAGGAGGCTTCACTTCTCATTCTCTACACTGTTTTTTAGCTGGAAGAAGCGTACGTCCAGTTGTTTACTTTCCTTTATTTTTGCCAACTAATAGCGTGAAACGAGCCGGTATATTGGCTAGCCTGGAGGGAGGAAATCGAGTAATCTTTCGATTCAGAGCATGCATCGATTATTCTCTCCTTCAGAGTCCGTACTGCTTCTGCGGTCACTAAATCACCTATTCAGTGGGTAGGTGGAGTGCTTTCGCTGGGGGTAAAGCGGGCCGGGGCGTAAGCTAACCACTCTATTTAGTGCCGAGATTAACACTGACTGTAGCTGTACTACTTCTCTCTCCCCAGGCCTTAATGGCGTGCGCAGGTAAACAGCCTAAGCAGCATGCATCTTCGGAAATGCAGGTTGGATGCAGACTTCTAGAATAGTCCGGAGTGGAAAGGAAAAATGCTGATACTCCTAGTACTCATATGTATGAAACTTAAACTTTGTTGTTAAAGTTTCCATGTTATGCACAACATATCTGACTTAAAGCAGCGACTCTTTCAGCTGGAATGTTTGTGCTTTATAAGAATGCCAGTGAAAGAAAACTTTCTGAACAGTTAAGGTAATTGTTTTCATCTTTTTAACAGTAGCAAATCTATTGTTACCGTCAGAACACGCTATTTGAAGAAACAATATATAACGCAACAGTTAAAGCATTAAGGACAAACCAGATTAAAAATATAACATCGTTGCACATTATTTTCTGTGAAGAATGTCTCCCCTTGTATACTGCTGGAGGAGTGAATTGGAGCTGATTAATACAATGTGTTAAAATTGGGGAAATTCAGCAAATATGTTGAACTTGCAAATTATACAAAAAACTACATTATCCATTCTAGCATCTCGAAGTATTTCATGTTGATAAATCTGTAGAGACTGCAACTCCAGGTAGCATTTTTTTTTTGAGACGGCGTTGGACACTGCGGTACGTAATAATGAAATTAGGCCATTTCTTCCTAAAGAATTAACTTCCGATCTCTTGAAAGCAAATACGATTAGAATAGGGTAATTAAAGTTAATTCTAATACTGCTAGGAAGCACGCAAATATAGAGGTATGCGACAAGCACAATAAACACAGAACAGACACAATAATAATAATAATAATAATAATAATAATAATAATAATAATAATAATAACTGGGCAGCATACCTATAAATCACATTAAGGAACAAAATAAAACAGCCATACTGTGCAGAGACGCACCTAAAAGAGGGGGCTGCAGGGCTGCAGCCCCCCTCACGTATCGAAATTTATAACACACATATTTTGTATACACGACTATATTAAACGTTTTACGTGATTTACCCTTCAGCCGAAACCGGCTACTGAAATCGGCTGATGACTACTGCATTAGAATTTTGAAAAACAAAGTAAATATGCTAACACGTCTGAGAAAAAAATTGGAGAAACCCTGAAGATCAGACATTGTAATTTAAATTAGATGTATGTGGGTATGTATTAGGTACTGCTGTTGGCAGGTATATACAGTTGCAAGCAGTATTATGTTACAGTTATGCTTATGGCATGATTTTTCTACGTAACATAATTTTGAAAATAAAAAATAAATTACTTATATGCTCAAGGTCAGTGCATCTGATAGTGGGCATTACACACGTACTTCAGAAATACTAATGGGAGATAACAATGTAAGCACCTCATGTTATAACAAAAGAACAGTTGCAACACTAGTAACATTGATTGTTTTAGGTATATAACTGTAAATACCCTGCATGAAGGTGGTAACACGTGTAATAATAATATGAAGGAGACGGTTGTGGCTACGCGTGTGTAGTAATCACAAAGGTTCTAGTGCGGATTTTTTTTGTCATGTTTGCCATCGAATTTCACATAGAGATTCAAATATTGATTGATATATTCTAATTATATTAATATAACATTAGATTCCCTATGATAAACACATTTATTTACTGAAACTCTTTGCCTATAGGTTATATGCTGTCAGTGTCAGTCATCACTTATAGCAAAAAGTGGTACCTGAAAAATCCGGTGACGCTACTTTCATGGTCAGAGAAATTTTCTGATGCGCCTTATCAGTAGGTGATTCCAGGAAGAACAGTTTCTTAGTAATATGCCATTTGCAAGACAGGAGTTAATATAGTAGAAAAGTGAACTGGTGTGACAATTTCTTTTTTTTGTTCGGACGTTGGTGTTGGTATGCCTGAGCGAGACTCGTATCCTAAACTTCGAAAACACATTTTCGAAAGTGCCCTCGAAACAAGGCTCTCCCAGTGAGGCATTACATGCTCTTTTGCACACAATCAAGAAATGAAAGCCTTTTTCCAAACTGAGAAGCGTTCTAATAAATAATTGGCATGTGTATGCTTTCTTTTGGGTGACTCCCCGGCGTCTGAAATTTATATGCCGACGTTTCGGAACACTCTGTCTGTTCCATCTTCATAGGCAGGTAGGCGCGTGTAGAATTCTACACGCACCTACCTGCCTATGAAGGTGGAACCGAGTGTTCCGAAACGTCGGCATATAAATTTCAGACGCCGGGGAATCACCCAAAAGAAGGCATAAAACATTCAGCACACGGCAAAAGTTTGAAATCAAGAAATAATTGGCAGTTGGTAGTCTAAATTGTAGCATACCTCTGGGTATTTGCAGGCAAGAATGTTTTGAGAATTTTTATATTGAATTCCAACTTTTACTGCGTTGTGGAGTGAGTAAGTCACTTCTCCAAGTGTAGGAGAACATAATGTGACATTAAAAAATTTCTGTAGGTATGTGGCCATTTAAATGATGTGCTACTATTCTGACGTGTAATACCTTTAACACATAATTTTCTTAATGATAATTTACACTTTCTAATTGGACCAAGGAGCAAAATTCTCCATGACTTTGGAATATGCTACACTTTGTAAACATAGCAACATAAAGCTTGGCATGTTCATTATAAAATTATAATGCTGTCTTAAAAATTCCAAGACCAGTCGTGTATGTAAATGTGTTTATGTAAAAGGAATATTACAAGCAAGATAAAGAAGATTTCAAACTTTAATGGTGTTTCAGTGCCAATGATAATTTTGTTTGTGGGTGATGCCGTCATGTGTATGCAAGCCGTATTGCCTACATTTCAAAGACCCTTAATATGTGTTCCTTATAAAGAAAAGTGACTTCCAGATACTCCTATTGCTTTGCAGTAAAATTGAGATCAAATTTTGCTGTACGAGAATTTCTAAATTCTTGAAGGAAAGGTGACCCGTTTGGTAGCATATTTCGTCATACCGCTGACAATGCTCTAACCTGGCATTATTTTCCCACAGGTGTATCCACGAGTATATGGATGTGTACTCAGAGGTGCTGCAGCCAGACACATCAGAACTCATCAATTCACCTTTTGGGGGACGCTACTGTGGTCCAATCCCACCACGGCCACGTGTCTCCCTATATCGGGCCCTGGCACTTGGTTTTTATACTGATAAGAATGCCAGCCATCCTGAACTGTTTAGTGGGATATATACTTTTATCAATGACTGTGAGTGCTTAACATACAGTTGTTACTTAATTATAGCATTTGGTTGTTTAATCACAAGCAGTAACAAAACAGACAGCTGGTTTCACTGACGAAATGAATTTGCAATGTGTACACTGGGTGTTTAGTTAATCCGCATTATCCATCAGTCTGTCCATCTGTCCGTTAAACATGTACCTCAGAAACTAATGATAATAGTTGGTAAATGTAAGTACAAAGGAAGGAAAACTGTGAAAATCTTGTAATTTTGTAGGTACATGCGTGGGTTCAAGCCCATGTCAGTCGCTGTCTGCATTCTTTCTTCCCTAAGCAAGGCATGATTACCATGATGAAGATGACTGCTGCTGCAGTTACTAAAATTTCATGGAACTACATTTAAATTTAACACATTTTAGGGGCCTTCCCTAAACATTTGCAAAAAAAAAAGCGACTGTTGGCTTTTTGATGCGTGCCTGCGCTGCATGGAATACCTCAGATTCCGCTGGATTAATTTTCTTGAAATTTTATATTGAAAAATCTTGTTTGAATTTTTCTAAGTTCAGCTTTGTTTAAAATGTGACAAAACTTCCAGACATTTTACTTGAATGCATGCGTAAATGTATGAGAATATTAATCGTAACTCTTCTTGGGTTGAAAGAAGCCTCAGAAGAAAAGTTTTGTGACAATCAAAACACAATTTTTGTGACATGCTTTTTTTAGGTAGTTAAAAGAAATACGACAAGGCAGGAAAGTCAAATAAATGGGAGATGTTGACAATTGAAACGTAATATGGCGTCACATAGATGCAATTTGCACGCGGGGAAACCGAGAAGCTCCGTAGAGTTGTGACTGTCACTGCGATCTGCTTAGCCCGTGTATTGCATATATAGTAGGCCATGAGTGTACATTGTTTCCGTTCTGAATGTTCGTATGATGCTGTAATAAATGTGTGAAGAGGTGTGAATTAGTTTAATGTCATTTATTTTAGAAGCAGATACGTAGAATATTTAGTGTCATATGAGTACCAACAGACTCGACTAATCAGGATACAGAGATCAGAAGATGTCGCCATGTTACGATATATATACATGTTCTTTCCTCTTAAAGTCCAAGATTTTAATCTAACTGCATGTGTTCCATATTTGTGCAGTAAAGATTTATACTCTCACATGAATATAAACGTAGAGATTATATTTTATAACCATAAAATTCGCTACTGAAAATTAAGTGTAACATGAAGTGGTGTTATCATACACTTCAGTACAATTAATTGTATTATAAGGGTACTGTTGCTGTAAGACACACTGATGATGGTCACAAGAGTGACCAAAACATGTTGATGAAAATTTGTAATGTGTAACTGAACACACTTGCAAATGTGCATTTGTTGGATTTTCATCTGATTGTGTAACATATTCCATCTAAACATTTATTAAGCTACCATCTGTAGCAGAACATATGCTAATGACATTTCAGGAAAAATTTAGCAAACTTGGGAAGGGGAGGGAATAATGATAGATCTGAATTGAAATTCACCATTTTCAGGGGTCTCTTTGTATGTGTATTCACTTATTACTTGCAAAATAACGCTGTGGGGAAGGTGAGAGGTGATGAATGAATATGCATCAGTGCTTGATTGACACCTTGGATGACGTGTATGGCAATACAACAAAAATTGTTCTTCAAATTTTAGTTAAGATATTCCTGTATGGTTATTTTAGGTATGACTTTTTGTACAATTGAAGGTATATTTCTGAAAAGTGTGGTAGTGATGTTACTGACATATTCATGGACTAATGTAATTATTATGCTGAATGTGTCTTGCAGCCATTTACGAGATTGGTACTCCAGTACCAAATAATCCCTGCAGTTTCACAGTGCATGCTAAAATCAAGAAGCAGGGTACGATTGTTTCGCCGACATACCCAGGAGCATATCCAAAGGATCTGAGCTGTACTTACAAGTTCGTGGGTGACCCAGGCCAGCGAATTCGGATAGAATTCCGAGACTTTGATCTTTTCTTTGGAGGACCCCAGTATGTGTATTACCACTATATTATTGAGTGTAGTGTATTCTTTGTTCTTTTCTTTCTGTTATTCATTTATTCATTCCTCACTTCTTTCTGAATTCCAAAATAACTTGTATAGTTATGCCTCATAGGGGGTTGTACAAATTGTCTAGAGATAATGGTAGCAATAAATAAAGTTCCCCTCCACCCTTCCCCCTCCCCCCTTCAAAGCTCAGTTTTATGCAGCTTATAATTAAAGTAAAAAACTGACAAATTATAATTCCATAACAAATCAGTTAATATATTGTGACAAAGGTCAGTGCTTACCTGTGCAACCAGAGAACTGAAGTATCTGACTGCAGCATAACAGTCAGGCCACACAACATGTTGTGTTCACCTAATAGTTACATTTCTCACAACATATCCACCATTCAGTTTGATTGTGCTAATGTTAAATGTGTTGTAGCCCATGTTTATTTTTATTGCACATAACTTCGGTGGTCTAGGGGTAGCGTGCTGGCCTTTAGTACCCAAATTCGCGGGTTCAAACCCGGCCGAAGCCGTCGGATTTTTATGGGCGAAAAAATCCTCAGCATGCCTTCCTTCGGAGGGGAAGTAAAGCCATCGGTCCCATGTCGTAGATTTGCGGCATGTAAAAGATCCCTAAATGGCGTGGAAGTCGTCATTTCGGCAAAA
>JGI20166J26741_10805559_pt1 | contig 15045 bp, 7 predicted proteins | sample TergutCu122P5_FD_26741 | JGI IMG/M metagenome (IMG submission 26741)
AAGGTATCCTACGACTTCCACATCGCTGGCAACGGGTTTTACACAATGCTGGTGACTACAATGAAGGACAGTAAAACTTCGAAACATGTATCTATTTTGTGTAAGTTGTAAATAAATAGTTGCCACTATTAAAGTTCCAACCCTCGTATATCTACAACCATAAATTCATGGGCTACATGTTTCGACTCTATCGAGTCATCTTCAGGACCTCAAAGACTACAGATCCAATTTTACAAGGTAGTCAAGTGCACTGTGAGATCTGTAGTCTTTGAGGGCCTGAAGATGACTCGATAGAGTCGAAACATGTAGCCCATATATCTATGGTTGTAGATATACCATTAAACTGTTGTGTTAGACTGTTACATTTAGTCCCTATATTGCTCTACTAACACTGCGGAATGGAAAACATGAAGTTCAAGAAGTAAGGAGTTGGGTAGCCATGGCAAACAAGAAATCCATAATAATCTAACCTTCTTTACGAGACATTGTGTTTCATTTCATGTGGCGTACCGCTATTAAGGGGTAAAGGTTACCACTACAACTGTGTAGGGTGTAATGTGACAATAAAGCAAAACTACAGACGGTTAATTAATTTTCAAGTTCATGTGGTTTACACTGTTGTCGAGTTTTTTTCCCTTTCAAGCAGTCCTTAAAGCTGCAGATGTGCAGTGGCATACGATCACTAGTTCTGATAATGACAATGAGACTTCTGTTCAACGATTTAAGAACTGTGTTTTGACATGCTGCTTAAAGAATTATCAGGTGACTGTTACCGCATTATTAAGATCATCAAGAATTTGTACCGGAAATAATCGGAGAGGGAAAAAACGTTTTCGTATGTGTTCATATCTGTTTGCCAGAAAGCAAAATGTGACAGAGTGTAAGTGCATTTAATGTAAACTAACACACAAAAATTGCAGTCAGAATAAAATATAGGGGTATATTACGCGTTAATTTGGCGAATGATTGCAGGTGTTCATTTAATATTTTGTTTCTTACCTCTCACCAGTGTAAAAATTAATGTATAGTTTAATACGCCATGTTTACTTCTGTACGTATATGTGACACTCGCTTTATGATCTTAATATAAGATTGTAATTTGAGGCTGTTTTCCATTAGAGGTTGAAGAGAATATCTGGAAACAAGAGACAGTAGTATGCCGAGAATTGAGGAACATGTGTAAACGGAACTTCAAAATTTGTGCTTTTTCCAAATTAGTAATTAAATTGATGAGTTAAATATTACGATAGGGATGGGGATGTGAGGATTGAATAAAAATTTGGCGCAGTGCCTGAAAGGGCTATAAAACCTATTAGATTTACGTATAAGCATTTGGGAGAGTTGTATTAAACTGGACTGCAAACGACAGGAGTGTGAATTATGTACCCCTGGCACAGGGGCTAGTTTTATGGACTTCGCAACATGAACAGTACAGGCATTGGCTTTCCAAAGTGAACTCTTTCCATGGAGCAGATTCTTTGTGAGAAGCTAACAGTTCCTTCGCTAGTCACGAAAATCTCATTTTATGGGAAGCGAAAGTGCATTACCACATTCACAAAAGCCCGCTACGTCTCACTATCCTGGCCTGATCAGGCCAGTCCATTCTTCTTCCCAATTCTTGTAGTTACATTTTAATATTATCCTCCAATCAATTCCAAGGTCTTTCAAGTAATCTCTTTCCTTCAGGTTTCCCCACCAAAACTCTGTATGCACCTCTCCTCTCCCCCATACTTTGCTACTTGTCCCACCCATTTCATTCATCTTGATTTATTCCTTCGAATAATATTTAGTGTCGCAGTACAGATCATGAAGCTGCTGGTTATGTAGTCTTCTCCACTTCCGTGCCACTTCGTCACTCTGAGGCCCAAATATCTTCCTCAACACGATATTCTCGAAAACCTTTAGCCTGTGTTCCTTCCTCAATGTGTGAGGTCAAGTTTTACACCCCCCCCCAAAAAAAGGGAAAACTATATTTCTGTATATTTTAATATTTATATTTGGAAAGAAAACTGGAAGACAAATTTTTCTGCATTAACCAGACTTAGGACATTTTAAAAACAGTACTTCATTATTAACTAAATGTATAATCAAATTTGTCTGTCTACATGCCCTATAGAGCAGAATGGAATTACACTTTACTGATTCTTAAGCCCGGAATTAGTTACGGGTCAGTGGTCAGCTTCATGTCCTGACCGTTTAACTGAAAAAAACTCGTTTGTTAGGAAATTGAATAGGAGGCCATCTGGGTCCCAGAGTTATATAGAAAAGACTGTTATCTGTTCCAGGAACCGAACTTCGATTGCTGGACTTTACAGTCCCTTGCTATTTCCTGTACAGTACAATGAAACGAGCTCTAGAGCGGGTAAAATTTCTCGGCTACAAATCTAACGAAAAAGTCAAGGAAGTCGTAGACATAAGTAGAAAAATTTTCATATAAAACAGAGACAAATTAGGACAGTAGCCCCAAGATTTGTGGGTGATAATGACGACAAATCGCACTAGCACTATTGTCAGAGTTGGCAGTGATTAGAGCAAAGCAGTAGTAGTAACAACTTTGCAGATATTTGAGGAAACTAGTGACACAGTTCCACTTGCAATAACAGAGACAACAAAAATTAGCGGCTTTCCTTGCACGAAGTTTGTCCCAAACGATTTTACTAATATTACCTTGAGCCAGTGATGACTGAAGGCAAAAACGAATTACCGCCGATGTGCTTCGTACTGACTGTAAAATAGACTTGAAACTACTATAGGCACTTGACTCTATCCCCCTGAATAACCCACGTTTTTCGAGTAGTTAGTGGATCAGTTCCAGAGCAGTCGTCAGCCCATTCCAGAAGCTGGAGTGCGGAAATTGGCAACCTTAGATTTATGACATTACTCTCGAAACTGACGCATCGCGCAGTGTAGTAGAACTGTTTTGAATATCTCTTTTTGTCGTCTGTATGCCAGTTACATTTGAATTCCCTTTGCCCTAAGGGAATTTTCAAAATGCCTCAACACTCTGCTAGTCACTGAAGTTACGCTTGTATTGCTGGTGTTTTTATCGTCTAGTTTGAAGATTACAGAAGTCTACGAAGATCTACGAAGTGACGCCTTTTATGTTACGCAGAAGTAAACCGACGTTTCAGTAGGACCTACTGCCTCCATTACTAAGGGTTTATTCAACCACTCTAATTGACACGACAGCCGGTCCCTCTGAAACCCAGATGAATTTCAGCCGAAATTCATGCTATCACAACCAAGAAAACACACACACACACACACAGACATATATATATATATATGTAGGTAAGCATTTTCTCCAAATTCCCTATTATATCTTATGTTTATTCTAATCTCTCATCTTCCCTTATCCCCTGGTCTTTATATCCACACCTCATATCCTTCGTTTGATCTCTTTGTACTGCCTTCCTCTTCTTCCTTTCTCTCTCTCTCTCTCTCCCTCTCTATCTATCTCATTATCTCTAGTTTTTTGCTTTATGGTTGTGCATTGTAGCTTAGATTATTTTCTGGTTTCTTAAACTAATTTATTGGTGTTTGATTTCCTCCATACAGACGAAAGAAATAAGCCCTTGAAATCACCGCACTGTCTGTGTTTGTCGTTGGATTCGACTTGTGACCGACTTTTAATAAAACGTGGTAGGAACGTTACGCTATTAGAGGCTGTGCAAATGCAGCATATTTAATCTTTATGCAGTCAGTAATATCAACATAAATGCAGCGACAAATTTTTGGATAGAAACGCCATAAAAATCTTTCCATTACTCTCTAAAATGGGCCATGCATCCGGTGTTACTTGAAAGGCTAATACTTCCTCAATTAGTAAATAAAATCCAAGCATTTTGTAGAATATTGTACCTCGTTACTGTATTCACAATAGCCTAACGATTGTTGCCAACCTAAGCCAGACTGTTCCATTCCAAGACATCTAATTGTGTTCCTTTAATACCCATTTTAATATTATTTTCCCATCTATGTTATCGTCTTCGAAGTGGTCTCCTTCCTTCAGTCTTCAGTATGAATTCTTTTAAGCATTTTTATTCTCCTAAGTACATGTCACCTGCCCAACCATCTCTTTCTCCTTGATACGATGGCTCTCCTAATGCACGGCGAGGAGTACAAATCATGAAATCCTTTATTATGCAATTTTCTCAAATTCATTTTTGCCTCCTCCCCACTTAAGCCCCAGTATCTTCCTCAAAGTCATATTTTCTATCCGCTTCCGCCACTGCTTCTCCCTCAATATGAGAGACCAATTTTCACACCCACATAAAATAAGTCACAATTAAAGTTCTCGGGGTTTTAATGTTTTTATTCTTCATAGTAAGTGGGAAAAAGGAAAAGCCTTTTACGAATTGTAGCAGGAATTCCCCATGTTTAATCAGTTCGTAGTTACTCGATGCATGGTATTTTGAATAAAGTGTTCTCAAACTTTTACATCTTCCCAAATATTCTAAGAATTAAATGGTTACCTTTAACCTGCTAATTTGTCCAGCCTTCTGTTAATAAGATAAAGACGTAAGCTAGTTTGACAGTATTTCCTTTCAGACCAACCTCACACCTTCTAGGTCCTGTTTCGATTGCAGATCAACTTGTGTGGGGCTTTTGATGGGTAGAGTAGGTCTCGGTTAGAATTTCTTCCGACTACTTTCGGTGTCGCCCTCTGTTTATGATTCCACCAACCCTCGGCACACATATCTTATTCACATACCACATAACTAGCACTTAAAAACCTTTGAAATAAAAATTTTTTCTCTCTCCTTGTTTGTTTGTTTGTTTATTTTTGGCACAACAACCCCTCTCACAGTGGGACATGGCCTCCTCATTCATGAGGTTTCTAGATCACACACAACGAAGCACCACACTCGGTAGGATGCCTCCGGACGAGTGACCAGGTCGTCATTCTGTCTCTCTATTTCTCTCTCTCCTTACTGATGGAAAAAAAGCTTCTTATTTTTTTATTGTCATAATGTTTACAACTAGGAAATTAATATTAACAGCGTAGCCCAGAATCTGATATGAGAAATTCAAATTCCAGTGACTTTTGGTGTTCTTTGACCTTCATAATGACATACTTTAATTAGATGTGAAAGCTAGAATGATGTCTTCACATTATTCTGAATGGGAAATGCAACATACAGGATTACTGTCAGGTTCCGAAATATTGAATGCTAATATATACATATGCAAATCTTGTTTATGTAATATTCTTTTATGATAAAAGAACGAAGTGACAATTCCCTGAAATTCTCGTTCTTTTATCTCTCTCCTATTTTAAATTTTTAACGTCTTTCTTTTTCTGTCTTTTCTTATGTTCCACAGTTGAGCACGAATCTTGAATGCACACTGTAATCTTCAGCCATCACGTCACATCATAAGCCTGCAATAAATGTCACATCTTGAATGTGTATAAATATTACATCACACAGCACGGTGAGAAATGGTTGATTTGCCTAGCATCCTGCACTGACAGTATCAAACCAGGCTACATGACTCCGATTTTAGATAGCCGCCCGAATTCATATTTCACAGTGAAGCTCCAGTCATTTCAATAGCAGAACGTGGATTCGAGCTTGACAACGCATATATAACCTGCTAATAACCAACGTGTTCGCTGATGTCCGTGTCAGTTACTGTTTCGCTTTCGACTGGTCAAAATTTCTTTACCCCGAAATGTAGCTGCTTCTGTTGTCCGTAATGTTCCTCAACAAGCACACGTTCTGTACACAGATTTTTTAATTTCCTTTTTGTACGTGGAATCGTTTATTCTGATATTCATATCTATTAATAAATGCTGAGCATTTACAGTAATTTGATAATATTAGTTTTTCAGATGGCGCCCTGTACTGGAGAACAGACGGCAATTATTTTGAAACGGATTACTAATTTGAAATTTTTAAGCAAGTGCGAAGGAATTGCCAAAGTCTTCGATTGTTCGTGATGTTTCTCCGAATTATTATATAATTAATTTAGTAGAAACATTTGAAAACACTTAAACTCTGTCAACTAACATTAAGGTCGTTGCAAATGAATATTCAGAGAAACACAATTCCCAGACAAAACGTTATGACACTTTTTGTAATACATTTTTCAAAAAGTGAATGACTGTTATGGCTCTTATCAGATAGAACATGTTTCGGCCATTCTTCGTCCATTGCAATCGTCCTCAAAGTATTGGGGATCTGAAAATGTAAATGTACATAATCAGGCAAGGTCCTGGAATCGATGTTTAGAGGGAGAAGAATGAAGTATTTCCTTGTAACGTACGTGTACCATATTTTGTTGAAGTAAAGTGTTGGTACGTACTGAACACATTGTTAAGCAACATCACATTGACTGTTGGATATCTTTAACACCAGCACCGCGAACTTTTACGTAAATATCTATGGCGTTTATTATGCAATTAAATACTGCACAGCACTGTAGCGTGAATGTGGTTGAGGTTCATCTAAACACAAGTAGGCTTTTACCTTACGACAAGAAATTTACAAATTTCTAATACAGAATATTTATACATTTTAAAATAATATTCCAGATCCGTAATCATCCTTAACAAGAAATGTCCGTGTTCTCTACTTATCAATTCGATCCACCTTTGAAACTGTACAAGAAGTAGCAAAAATCTTTGTCCGTAAGCTTGTTTAACTTCTGCGTTTTTCTGAAAGTATGTCCCTTCGATGTCAAAATTGAAGATGTAACAAATAATCCTAGGCTTCTGTGTATCCTTACGTTTGTCTGTTCTTCCACATTTGACGTTTTAATCAGCCTTGGCAAAGCCAACTTTACTTAACACCGTATTACAACTTCACGGTAAATCGGAAGTTTACTATGATGTTTATAACAATCCTGCTTATTGGCATGTCCGCACTTAATTCATTAAATCATAACCGGGTAAATTATATTAGATGTCCTCTTATTGTGAAAGAAAACATCAGACCACATCATATACTCTCTGGAAACAAGACTGTAAATACTGTATCATGTGGCGGTATAGAGAGAACTTATCTAGTCATTATTTATTTACAGAATGCCTAACGATATCACTTATCACGCGAAAATGTGGTTCCATTTATTCCCATGAGAAATTATTGCCCATTTTTCGATTTTTAAGAAACTCACATATCTTAGAAAGAGCACCTGCAGATCTCTTATAGTAAATTTTAACCAAAAAGGTAATAAATGTGGGCAGTCAGGTTAGAAATGTATTTTCTTCCAGAAGTAAATTAAGGTTTCATGTAGACCGAATTTTACAGAAATGAAGACTTCTCAAATATATTTTTGTATCCATGCACCGAATTTTATTTAAATATTACAAAAACTTTATAGAATAAGAAAAGTCTACTGTGCATCTTAAAATAAAGTGCGTTTTGCACTGTATTTATTTTCAGAAAAATAAAAATTACCCAAAGGCTTGAAGTGGAGATTTCTGTTACAGAATTTTACCAAAATCTGTCAGGAAATATGAAAATGTAAGTGAAGGCCAATTCCGCTCTTAAGTAAGGTATGACTATTTTCATGAATTTTAATGCTCGCTCGACAAGGTTTTAAATAACTATCGAATTTCACGAACATGTGACAAGAAAATTCTAGTCACTGAATCTAGGTCACCTATAGAGAAGCAAAAAAAAAAAACCTGGTCTGTATACCTGGCCTGTATACCAGTCTTTCTGTATTTTCTTCATAAAAAGGCTAAAGGGCAGAAAGGAAGGTGTGTTTTGTAGGAAGAAAAATTTTACACGCGGTAAAGAATGACAGTAGTAGATTAGGGAGTGAGTGCATGAAATATAACACCACTGGGAATAACCTTACAATACAGAGTACCAAATGATAAGCATGCAGCAAGTTACGTGGTAGACAAGGTAAAGAATTATCATTTAAATTGGAAGAACCATGTACATAGAAAAACATATCATAATAATGATCCGTGAAATGACATAACCTCGTACGACGTCAGAGGAAAATAAAAATAAGTATTCACAAAAGTGTGCATGGATGATAACAACAGTTTCACACATCAGAATTCATAAGACCGACGTGAATGTTTTGAGAAAGTAGATCATGAAGTAAGTAAACGGCATGGCAGAATAAAAGAGGAATAATAATAATAATAATAATAATAATAATGGGAAGTGCTTTAATTAAATTGGAAGATATTACTTAGCCAGAAACGTGGGGGTACACATGCGTGACAAACGTTTGGAGTTTAGTTAAATGAAGGAAAGTAATACCTAAAATTTGGCAGCGAAACCTCTTGAAAGGCGGAGAGTTTGTGACAGAGAAACAGAAATGATTTGCTTAACGAAGCTGTAAATTTCTAAGGCTATTTAATATTGAGTATATATAAAATAAATAGCGTATGAGGAATTCGTGTTATAAAACTGACATAGAACAAGTAACTATTCGGAGAAAAGTCTGTCCCAGGGCCACTTGATCCACCATAAATCCCACATGGACAAAGGTGGTATCGAAGAGGTGTGCATCCACGGTTATAGGCGGGTGATAACCGCCTCAGGCAAGACATGGACGAAAAACGATTGGAGGTGGGAGGATAATGAATAGGACTTGAGGGAAAGACTAGGACTGACATTGATCTCAGACCATACGCAGTGTTGTGTTAGAACAATTTGTGAAGAACGAATGAAGTAGCAGTGTTAAAGACGTCGTAATATAAGACACTTCCCCGGAATTTTCAAGAAGGGACTGAAAAAACAAGAAAATATTAAAGATAATAGCCGGTCTCTGGACCAGATTTAGAATCTGGTACATCTCAGAACACATCAGTATGATTACAACAATATTTTCATGCAGGTTTTGTACTTTTTCTATGGTCCAGTATTTAAAAACACAAAATTTGTAGAAAATATTTATGTTTTATTAGTTCTAGTTCACAAAATTATTTTTTGAACCTCTTCGAAAATACTTGATCTCAGATATACACAGCAGTCAGAAATATCTGAACTGACATAGGCTGCCCAGAGACTGATAGCGCCATCTCTCGGGCAGAATACATTACGTGTTTTCTGTACTTTTATTTGATAACGGAGAAAGAAGGTATTTAAAAACTCAAGTTGGAGGGTAATCGGTTAGTAGTAGTAGTTGTAGTTGTAGAAGTAGTGGTCATAGTAGTGGTGGTGTTGGTAGTAGTAGTAGTAGTGGTGGTGGTGGTGGTGGTGGTGGTGGTAGTATTAGTAATAGTAGTAGTAGTAGAGGTAGTAGTAATAATCAAGGAAGTAGCTGCTGGTTGGGCTGGGGGGATGGGGGCCAGTGATGCGGCACTCCCGGCTGCAGAGGAGGGGTGGTATATTAAAAGCTTTAAGTAAAAAATTAATTTTATGCCCTAATTTTAAATTAAGTACTGAGCCGGGTGTAAGAAAATTCAATAAACAATAGTAATTTTTAAAGTCCAAACTTTCTTTGGGGGTGGTCGTTGTGATTACATGCCTCGAGCTCCAAAAACCTAGCTACGTTACAGGTGGTGGTGATGGTTGTAATGGTGGTGGTGGTGGTAGTAGTAGTAGTAGTAGTAGTAGTAGTAGTACTTCTTTTCTTTATTTACTTGCTGACTCGACAGGCTAATGGTTAAATAAATAATTAATAAATGCTATAGCACACAAAACCAGATTAATGTTTTAACTGGTTTTTTTCTTATTTGGAACGACATCCGTAAGAAGCAACAAGTTCAAGCCTGTCGGGAAAGAACTCCATCTCCAACCATGTACGGGTAGGGTTCTGCGAGCAGCGAGTCCTGTCAGGGATGAAGATGTGTTTCGCAGATTACATGGACAGCTATGCAGCACGAGTCCATTTATTTATCAAGATGTTACTGTACTGTAGTTCCTTGAAGCTGATAGAATGGCGTACGTCCGGAACTTCGTGGATATCACTTAATTTGAGAGAAAAAAAATTAGACCCCTTCACGAAAAAACGTTGATTGTAGAGTGCAACGTCTAACGTCGGATCAATGCAATCCATGAATTCTAGAACTCTGAAGTAGAAAATAAATCCTTCTCTTTAGAAGGACCAGACATACGTGCTGTTTTCAAAACCAAAACCAATTTTTATTCGGAACCCGAAGTCGAAATCAGAGTTCTGCTAAGAAGCTAGAAGCAGAAGTTGTCGCTTCTGAAGCCATAAACTGAAGTGTTCAAACAGAGACACCCCCCCCCCCAAAAAAATCCAGAAACTTACAACAGACGTGTTTTCTTCCTTCAATGTGAAAATAATTATGTTCAGAAACCGAAAGTAAAGCCGGAAAAGATTCTCTAAAAAATATAGAAGTGTTTTCTTCACATTCTTAAAACAGAGTTGTTTTGTTTAGACCCCTGAAGGAAATGTGCTCACCCGAAAGAAAGACGAAGTTCACGGTTCAAAAGCTGAAACCAGGAAGCCATACCCCACGTCAGGCAACACTACACCAAACACTAAACTGTGAATCTGTTGGTTTGGATTTGGGATTTCTTATTGGTTGCTTCTTAGAAAGGTTTGGCGCGAGAAAGTCCGTTCAAATGTAATGGGGTTTCACTTACTGCTTCCATGGGGAATACCTGGCACCGTGGAGAATTAGCCGCGAGGTCACGAACAGAAACCTGTCGTTTCTCTTTCTGTCCCGTGTCGAAAGTCAGGAAACTAGGAGATTCGAAATTCCACTTTCCCTAAGTCATTTTGAAAGAGAAAATAAAACATTTGTTTATACATAATTCATTAATATGAAGAGTTGTGCCATAATCGATGTCCAAGTTTTAAATTCGTCTCAAATTACTTAAGACGAATTTATTGTGGATTGAGTAATATGCATTTACAGGAACGTTTTCCATTTTCATGAAAATTTCAACACATTTCTTGTAAATGTTACTGATATTACTCCCGTACAACCCTTGCTAAAAGTTTATACCTTATTATTACGGAACCTCAAATTTCGCTCATCTTTAAGACCATCCGAGAATCAAAATGCTGGTCATAGAGGGTTACAAGTTTTGATAACCAATGGATACGAATATGTGGTGTTGACAAGGAGACAAGTATGAAGAATATAACTGTCATTTTTCCTTGTTATTTTGCAGAAGCGCTTACCAGTCAGCACTTTTCTTCTGAATGTCCGTCCAAGATGACTATTTTACTCGTTTATATTTTTACTTTTTAGTTGAAGTGGATTAGGACAGACTGATGGATACTGCGAGTCACTGTTACGTGTATATATATATATAGTGGGATTATAATTTGTATCTTCTGCATAAAAACATTAACAACTTAATAACACATTATTTGTAGAGCTTTAAGTTTGCAACAGGAAAGAAAACTTTAAAGTTCCTGTCCTCAATATCTTTACCTCGTGATATACAGATAGAACATTCGAAGATGGAATAGAGTACGAGAGTAATACAAATGTTTAAATCATTCTTTTTGAGCAAAATTTGGACGCTAACACAAGAGGATAAAAAACGATGAGCATCAATCGAGGTGAAAATTTTTTGAAGAACAGTCGGGGACACCATTTTGGATCAGAAAAGAAATGAAGAATTCCTGGAAGGACTGAAAATAGGCCCATTTGACTAGAAACTAAGAAGATACAAATCAAATTGGCTACGACAAGTAACAAGAATGGAAAACCACAGGGTACTAAAAATAGTTTCGAATTACAGATCAAATGGACGAAGACGACTTGGAAGAATTTTACGTTCATGTGACCGCGCATCATAACAAATTTCTTTATAATAAAACTAACTAGATGCACTAATTTCAGTACATCTAGTTGGTTTTATCATAAAGAAACGACTTGGAAGACCTTTGAAGAGACTATTAGACGGGGACGAAGCAGGTCTATGAAGGCCTAACTTGTGACGAATAATGATGATGATGACGATGTGGTTATATTATCAAAACTCTGACTAGTTTAATAATGTTAACAGTGATGAAGAAACTGGTAGCAGATTAAATTTAAGAAGTTCTTGTTAATAAATTCTACGTAGTCTTCTACTCACTAAGCTCTTTAGTTCGTAATTTGACCTGTGTATTATGTGCCTCTGAAATACGATCTCTCACTCTCAGAGAAGGGCAGAGGAAATGAGGTGTTATCGAAATTCGATATGATGTACGGTATATGTAAGAGAATCCTTTCCCATTTCACGTACAGCAAATAACTGAAAGAAATGTCGATGGCAAGATGTCGATACCACTTCCATATGCCTATATTTTGTTGAAATTCCTGTTTCTTACTTTTTTCAAGGCTCTCTTACATTTATAATACAATATACAGTAACCAATCAAAGATAAAGGACACCAGCTCCTATAAAGTCCTTCAGGCAAAAGAAAAGACAAGTGTTTTTAAAAATAGACATCCGTTTGCATTTCTATATGAAGAGTCGTATTTCGCGCGCGAGTGTTACTGTGTGTGTGTGTGTGTGTGTGTGTGTGTGTGTGTGTGTGTGTGTGCGCGCGCGCGCGCGCGCGTGTGTTTGAGACCCGAGTGATAGCCATCTCGTCGCATAAGCGAATATATACAAAGAAGTGTTAAGCCATGCACAGTAAATCCAAGGAACAAAATTCCTGAACAGCTGGTAGAAGCATTAATTTGTTGCGTCGTTTTACTTGTGGGAGGTTCAAAGCTTCTACCAAACAATTTTTCTGCTGAATGTTATGTAGCGCTTCCTGTTTCAAGGTAAATTATCTTTTCCTTAAGGTAGTTACTTACGTCTTCTTTCTCGTCTTATCATCCCTTCCATTTTTCCTTCTATCTTTCTTTGAATAACATTTCTTAGAAAGAAATGCTGACGCAGGATATAGCAATTCATTTAGCTTTCATTTTTTCTATTTTATATAGGACATTCGTTACTCGCCTCTTACGAAATCAGAAATTGACTATCTTATCCACAAGCGATTGAAAATGGACTATATCCTGAATCATTTAAATTCGGTCACATCATCACAGTCTAATTTTTCACACCATTTTCTAACATTTACGGCTAATCTGCAAGTTACTGTGCTCCTCCTCTTCAAACCAAGTAAACATTTTAAGTATATTTCTTTTGCCAACACGACTGTCATTTAGTATAAGGAAAAGAACTTGCAACGAAATTAATAAAAACTTCCAATTTTTTAACGAAATAACAGCCGGTTTGCTGGATGCAAATATTCAAAACCAACCCTTTATAAGTCAATGTTTTGTACGCAATGAAAGTGGAAATATCAGCTGTTCGAGGTGTATGAGAATACATTCCCTTGTAGTAACTGCAACCTCAGTGAAAGTTAATATGAAATTCACGTTAATTACGATCACACTTTTAAGAATAAAATATGGTGGCATCTCTATTTAGTGTTCCCCGGGTTCTTATACTGTACAAACAGTAGGTGTGTCAGAGTATTGTGAATTTATAAGCGTATATCGATATATCAAATAAATATCAAAAACTAAACACATACATTATTAGGTCACCACTTTATTAACCCTATATGTCATTCGAACACTCGAAGGGTGATCTGCAGGGAGCGCATATGATACATTCCAGCAGCAAGGTCAACAAAATGAGTTACCAGGTGTAACAAAAGTGTATATTTGTCTGTCAGACTCTCTGAGTTCAAGGTGTCAGAGTTCTCTTTTCCCTCACATTTACACAGACTGTATGTACAATCTGTCTGTAATTAGGCTCTGAGAAAAACACGAGTTCCCCTGTCTGACACACCACCACAAACCCTATCCACTAGTGTGTTATGATCAGCTTCTATGAGGTCAGGACGCCCTAGTTTTTTACCCGTCACAGCCCCACAAACGACACGTACAGGAACGTTATGTGGTGAGTCTAACTTCAGCCTCTCATTTCTAGTCTCCCTCGGTACAAAACGTTCCGCAGTGTCTTTATTTGATTTCTTTGAATTTTGCCGAAGGGTTCTGGAGTTGTGTTTGTTGGAAGCATGAGAAACAAACAGAAGTTTGATTGTGCAGGCAAGTTGGTCAGGTCCGATATGAAATAAGGTATAAAGCTGCAGCAGGGAGAGAGCCTGTCTTCTTTTATCTCGTGTTAGAAGGCCAAATCCTTCCGCTAGTCAATGGATTCCTTGTGCTAACTTCCCAACTTCTGATGCCCCCCCCACGGTAAATGCCCTAAGAATGGAACAGTGACACAAAGGAGGGTTTCAACTTCAACTTCATATCTGGAGGGACAGAAGATATAGAACAAATAGGCTGGGCACTTCGCAATAAACATCCATAGAGATGTCGTTAGGCTATTTGCCTGGCTATGGAAGCGGCAAATAAATAAATCAGGGGTTCAAAACTTCGTCTGCAATTACACTGCACGAAAATATATAAAATAAAGAGGGAGAAATAAAATTTATCTTCACAAGATTCTGGGCATTATTGTTGTGTTTCTGCATGGAAGTTAAACATTTTTATCCTATGTGATTCCTCTTTAATTAAATTGCATTATTCTGATAACTCAGAAAAAGTCAATATTTTTCAATTATTTGTGCACATAATATATTTTGTAATTATTTTATACATTTTTATGATCTTTGTTCTACGATTTTGCAGTCAAATGTGGAGAATGTAATTACCAATAGCAAGGTGGAAGAACAAGTATGTTGGCGTAGTCTAACATTTTATTCTAAATGCCTATTTTTTCAGGTCCCATCTATGCAACTAACAATTAAAATACACGAATAATAATTTTAAGTTTCATAGTAGCTTACTTATGGGACTTGGTCTCTTACCTTAAGTGAAGAAGTGACATGGGGATGGAGAAGGGTTCACAAGGAAGATCAGCCCTATAATTGTTCGTCGCAAGATGTTTTGAAGGTGACGATATCAAGGAGAGGAAAATGAGCTGCACATGTTGCAAGATAAGAGGTGCTCAGGAATTATGAATTTTGGTTTGGAAACTTCAAATCCAGATTGATACATTTATGATGGTGTGAGAATTGTATTACGAGGGTTGGAACTTTAATAGTGACAACTATTTATTTACAACTGATACAAAATGGATACATGTTTCGAAGTTTTACTGTCCTTCAGTGTAGTCACCAGCATTGTGTACAACCCGTTGCCAGCGA
>JGI20166J26741_10806670_pt1 | contig 15044 bp, 14 predicted proteins | sample TergutCu122P5_FD_26741 | JGI IMG/M metagenome (IMG submission 26741)
TATCACTAGTTCTGTTTTCTCTTTGTTTATTTTGATTTCATTTGTCTGGGCCCAGATGCTAAGTAAGTCTACTGCCCTTTGTAGATCAGGAATGGTCTCTGAGACTAGTGCCATATCGTCAGCATACATGTATATCACGGTGTCAGTTTCTTCCTCAATTTTTGATCCCACGTCATGTGTCAGGGTGTTGAATAGGATGGGGCTTAGTGGGTCACCTTGTAGAACGCCATTTGTTTGTATAAGTCATTGTGACTTTCCAATTCCATCATCAATTTGAATCTGGTTATCTGCTAAAATGTTGGATATCAGCGTCGTCAATTTTGTCCTGCCAATCAGTCCTGAATGGACATACATAGCGCCCAACAGAGGCAGCACAATAGACCTAGTGCTCACCTGAGGCTTCCAGATGCGGGGACCAGCCCGACCCCTAAACTCCGAGGGAGCTATAATTAGAAAACATATCCCCATGTGTCTGGATGTAATACATAACACGAGGGAAGCCAGGCAATCAAATATGAGGAAGAGACTTGGGAAGAAAATCGACACGGATGTACTACACAGACACAGAAACCAACTAAACAAGATTAGAAAAGGACTAGAGAAGGGGAAAATAGAGGATGCAGCCCATTGGATCCAAACCTGCATAGAGGATGCGACCAAGCCTGGACCTGAAAGAAGACAAGCAAAGCCTTGGTTTGACCAAGAGTGCTACCACCGTCGAAAAGAAACATTGGTGAAACTACACAAAACAAGGCAGTCAAAAAGCTTGGAGAACATCGATGAATACCGACAATCCAGATCCCAATACAAGCAGTTGGTAATAAAGAAAATAAAAGCATACATAGAAAGAATCCAAGAAGCAATCATTGAGGAGGCAGAGACAGACCCCTACAAAGCGATACGCCACCGTCAACAAAGATTTCAACCAAGCATATCCATGGACACCTGGGAGGCACATATAAGTCGGATCACCTGCACCAAGGAGTCGAGACCATTGATCAGACCACCCGATAAGACAGAACCCTTAGTCCGTATAACTGAGGAGGAGGTAATAAGGGCCACCAAAGAAGCTGGAAGGAATAGGGCCCCGGGGCCAGACGGAATCAGAAATGAGCACATTAAAGAAACTATGACATTGCTGCTGCCAACCTGGACTGTCCTATTAAATAAATGTCAGGAGCTGGGACAAATACCATCAGAGTGGTAGAAATCCACAATAAAACTCATATACAAGGGAAGAGGGGACACATGCAACTCCAATGCCTACAGAGGAATAGCCCTCGAATCAAACGCTCTCAAACTTCTGAATAGAATATTAGCCAAGTGAGTGGCGAGCATGGTAGACCCAGTATTACCTGAGGAGCAGTTCAGTTACAGAACAGGAAGATCCACATTGCTAGCAGCAGGAAGCCTTCTGCAACACATGAGAACAGAACTCGAAAAACTAAGGGGAAAACTCTATGCCATGTTCGTGGATTATTCGAAGGCTTTCGACCTGGTCAACAGAGAGCTCACTATAAACAACATGCATTTTATTCAGTGGTAAAGTTTATGTCATAGTGACTACCTTTGGACAACACTGGATAATATTAGCAGGACTTTGATAAGTTACATCTATCTGCTTAAATTTTGCAGTGCTATTTATTATATAATAGTGGCTGGATGTCCATGTGTTATAAGTTGTATTTTGTAACATATAAATCATAAATTGAAATTGATGTGTCCAATGTTACATGTGTGACTAAGTGGATGAACAAATAAACTAAACTAAATTTAAAATTACATGATAAAACTTTTATTTATGCTGTAAGGTTATTGTACACCTTGATGCCAATATAATAGTGTCCTTTCTGATAGATCGTTAGATGTGAAGATGGTTGATAAAGATTGGAGTTATTCCTAGTTTTGATATTACATAATTCAGCATTTTCCATAAATAGACCTTTATTTTTTACAACATTCATGGTTAAAGAAAATACGTAATGAAATGACAGCGGTAAAATTTTTAGAATTTTGAATAGTTCTCTACAGCCGTATTTCCGGCCCCCATTATTACTGTGATAATTCATTCTTGTAATCTGTAAATGTAATCACTATGTGTGGGTGGCATTTCTCCAGAAATCAGCCCATTAGACATAATTGAATGATAAAAAGCACAATAAATCATCTTATGGGCATCCCGAGATAAATACGGGTTAGTTCTAACTATTTAGTCTTGGCTCGGTTTAGGAGCAATCATATCTATGTGAATTCTCCACGACAAAGTGTATCAATAATTATGCCTAGAAACTCTACGTTAGAGGTATTTGGTATTAGTTTATCGTTACATTCCCGTCGTCAGTGTGTGCACTGTGGTGCATTGTTCAAATAAATTTCGAAACATTAAATCCTACGTAACATAATTTTGAAACAGCGATATATTGCACTTGTAGGAAAGGTAATAAATTTCTTCCTAACACCGTTGGATGGAACACCATTCGGCCCATTTACTGTAATCTTTTCGCACTACCGGTTAGGGAATGTCAGAATATACGTTTGGTATGCCTGTCAGCAGTGGTGGCGTAGCTGTGGTATTAGCTGTGTCATTGTCAGAGTATTTAAAAGGTGATTGTTTTTGTCAAGCGTAATTTGCAAGCAGAGTGATGACGGACAGTGAACCTCAAGCAAAGAAGAAAATGTCGAGCTCTCTAGCGCAATTGAAGACTTTTACCACTGTTGTGGCAGACACTGGAGATTTCGAAGGTCAGTAACGTCTTTAAAACTTACGCAATTCATGCGTTGTAAAATTACATAATCCGCGAGGGTGTCTTGAGTTTCAGACTGCTTTGGAAAGACAGCTTAACTACATGTAAATGAAACGCTAGACTCTTTAAAAACCACATATTTCATTCTAAATATAATACGGGACGGTGGAGATGCAAACACGTGGTCAATTTACCTATACATTTCCATTGCCTCATTGCATGATTAATTTCGTAATACCGCGTGTGTAAACGAACAGATATACATACATTCATTTAACACACTGAAGCGTGAGAGAGCGAAAATCGGAAGATAAACCATGCTGCCAGTTGCCTTTACGTAGGTTTTGTGCATGCATGTTATCCAAGACGTGAGTAACGCCTACTAACCGTGGTGTTGACGGGAAGGGTATGTTAGTGTTCATTAGGTTGACTTTTGGAAGGCTGTAGGAGAGAAAGCCACAATTAATAGAAGTAGTGGCATGAGACAAGGGTTTGGTTAAATGGAAAGATAATTTTGTGGCCTCCACAGCCAGGGGTTTCATTTTGATGAGTTTAAATCAGGAGAGCTGCATGAGAAGCATGCAGTGTCAACTTCTGGATGTGAGAGTGATGACAGCATTGGCTTGAATACGGAAGTAAACTGATGTCAAGATTGACAATAGTGATTATGCCTACAGTTGTTACTTTTAATTGTCTGATACACAGTGATGTGTGAATACATTTGAAACTATGACAAAATGTCTAGTCACAAAATCTATATGCATATGGACTTCTTTGAAGCAGTCAGACAAACAAAATGAATATAGAATTCCTAAGTTTTGTGGCTTGACATTCATGGAAATAATATTTAAAGAATCACTTGCTGTATCCATGCACTCTTTTTATGAAAGTGAATAAGATAATCTTGTGTAGGGAAGTAATATTTCAAAACATGCTGCACACTAAGCTGAATTGTACATCTTGTAACTTATTTTGTTGCCCTTGCTTGTGAAATGTATCTGTTGTACTGCCTGAATATGGCCCTTTGAGGGCTGAAACATGTTGGAGTGACTAAGTGTTAATATAGTGGTGTTAATAGTGTTTGCATTAGTCAGTTTTTTATGTGAAATTGTGACATTAGTGCAGGGATGTGAACAAGACAAGGATTTAAAAATGTAAAATAATGATATTTTTAATAATAACAGGTTACTTAAAAATTGCATATCATTTGAAAGGTAGTGAATCATATTTTAAAATTTATCAAGAGATACATCTTTTATGTTGATATGTAAAAAATGAAGATGTTTTATGTTTTTTTTACAAGAAAATTATTTTGATTGCAGGACTGTTGTCAAATATATACCTCCAAGTTCAGTTTTCAGATGTTTGTTTGTTGTGGGGGGAGGAATGTAAGAGGTAGATGGACTGTGAGGAAGGAAAGCTAGTCTTTACTTCCCTTGAGTTTGTGTTCACTTTACAGTCTGTGACAAATGTAATATTTTACAGTACTTTTCATGGCCCTTATTGTAGTATTTTCTAGGAGCATAGTCATGTAGTGTTCAGTAGTCAGGAGAGAAAGAAAATTCTTTGCTACTACTATGAGGCCACAGAATGAGGTCCCATGTGTGGTGTAAATGACAATGTTATAGCCATTCAACTCAAGCTGTCTGCATTTCTGTTTCCTTCCAGCTTCTTTCTCCAGTCATAACCAACTGAAAGCACTTGTCATTAGCAAATGCTATTCTGTGACTAGCACTGTTAACTAGGCAACTGGAGGGGCTTTATGGAAATATGTCTGCTACAGTTATTGGTTCATACCCTGTTGATATGTTTTTGGGTTTGCTTGTTTAGTCAGCTTAGAGTCTTGCTACTAGTCTGTTTACATTTTCATCTAGAGTATCATGTGAGCTTCTGCCATGGCATTTTATGAAGGAATGTATCTCAGCAGCAACTCCAGAACTGTCTTCATTTGAAGTTTAGAAACTTTTCCATAGTCATGTATGAAGTGACTGACCAGTCAGAGAAATAGTCTGTCTAATGTAATTGAGCTGTTATCTCTGACAAAGATGAACAGTAGTAATGTCATATTTCAGTCTGAAATACTTGTACAACTGGTTTAAAACAGTGCCATTAAAAATATCAAAACCTATTGCAAAAGGGTGACCAGTTCCTTCAGAATTATTCCTGTGAAAGCCTTCTTCCTTATGTTGCAAGAAAAGTGAACTAGTTTCAGGACAAGAATGCAACATTGTTCACATACTCTAAATCACACTGAACTTGTTCATGTACATGGCTTGCTGAACAACGTGAAAGTGTGTGTTAATTGACATCTTTATGCTTGTAAGTTACACAGAGTGGGTAAAATGTATTAATAGTGTTTTTTATTTGCATAGCCATTAAACAGTACAAACCCACTGATGCCACCACTAACCCGTCACTCATATTGTCAGCTGCCAGCATGCTGCAGTATAAACACCTTATTGCAAAAGCTGTGGAGTATGGCCGTAGTACTGGCAAGTGAGTTATGAGATTCAGATTTATACTGTTAGAGGTTTAAATAATTTCATTTGGAACTTAATACAGTAAATCTGTGACGTCTGGCACTGGATGCAACAGAAAGCTCTTTTAAGCAGAAATTGACTAAGAGGCCCATTAAATCTCACTATTCCATAAACTGGAAGCACTCAGCACCAATTGTGAGAGTTTGGCTGTTAATTATTGGTGTCTAGTGTTTTTTCGTTAGGTTATACAGTATGTACGCTATGTCACATAAGGTGTGATGGAAAGTGTGTGGTGGTTAAAACAGGACAAGACATCAAGTGACAAATTAAATGGTTAGGTCTGTCCTCAACGTTGCTGCGTACACAAAGGTTCTGATATCCATAAAAAACTATGTTTGGTAACCCTCAGGCTCTGGAAGTGCCAGACATTGCAACGTTTACTCTATATGCTGTAAACATGTTCATCTCACTTCTCTCCTATCATTCTGAGTAGTGGATTGTATATCTTTGATTACAAGATGGTTGTACTAGTTTATGATCTATGCAAAGAAAGACATTTTGACAAGCTCTTAGTAACAGTATGGAATGGATTTATTCATTTTAGCATCAAAATTAATTAGCCTTGACCTCATGTTGTAATATTGTTGTGTCATATAAAACTTTATCACTTGTCCACTTGATAACCTCTTAAATGTACTGATTTGATAAGAAACATTGCATAGAAGCATGATCAGGTTATGGACTGATTATGTTTTTATTTTTTCATTTTAGAAGAATGTAACTTCACTTTGTGGCTACTTAAGTGTGCCCCACTTGCATTTTATTGACTTGAAACAAAGAAATGATAGTGCTGGGATCAGTAGATAAAGTATATGTGGGCTGAGGGGAGGGAAGAGAGTGTGTATTACCTATTCCTGTGTTGTAAATTTCCATACTTTGGAAAACGTGGAACTTTTTAACACAAAATTGTTAAGTCTTAGAGAAGTATCTCTTGAAAAGGTAAAATTCTGGAAGCTGAACAAGACAGATATTGTACGTATAACATAACAATGAGGTGAATTTGTGTAACCATTGTTGCTGTGGAAAAGCAATAAGTATTAAGTATTATGAGTTTGTCTCTGTTCTTTCATAGTTATGCAGCATGCAAATCACTTCTTTTCTCTGTCACATTATATTGTTATCTGTGGCTTGTCTGGCTGTACCATATGTTTCCACATTATCTCATAAAGGCAAGATGTTAAAAAAAAAAAAGATTCTACGCAGAATGGTTGTTAATGTTAATTTTCTTGAAAATTTTTTCTGAAGTGTTTCTCATTTGAAGGGAATTCAGCAAAGTACTACTGTTATAAATGTACATAGGTCTTCATGTAAAGTACCTATTAGTCTTGTCAGATTTTGAATTTTACTTGACAGATTTTTGCAAAGTCTCCAAATATCATATTTCATGAAAATACATGCAGACAGATAGACTTGATAAAGCTAATAGTCACTTTTTGCAATTCTGTGAACATGCCACAAAATGAGCAACTTTGCACTTGAATTGATCATCATCTGATGTGTAAAGTTATTGAAAATATTCTGTGATGTATTCATTATACCTAGATGACTGATAGTATTTTTGTAGTCATTTGTAAGACAAACATGAACAGTCACACTTTATACTAACTTTGTGGAGCAGGGTCTTTCTTGAGAAGCTGGTAGTCCTGCGACCATTTGAGGAATTCCCAACATTGTTTGTAAACCAAAGATTCAATATTTCATTGTTTCACCGTGCATGTCGGAGTACCATTAAATATTTTTATGTATTCTAATGAAATCAACACACTAGACTAATATAGTGTTGAGTAAAAAAGTGCATGTGTTGGTGTTTTATCCATTATCAAAGATTCAATAGTTTGTTTACAGTAACTCTCTATTGGTCCCTCTCCTGAGCCAGATGAAACCATTTGTCACTTTTTGACCATATTCCTTGAAGATTAATTTTAATATTATTCTCTGTCTGTTCCTAGGCCCTACCAGTGAACTCCTAGCTTCGTGTTTTCCCATTAGAACCTTGTATACATATTTCTTCTCATCATTGTGTGCCACTTGCCCTGCCCATGTTTTTTATAGTAGCCATTTACAGCAAATGTGATGGAGGCTGTAAAAATAAATTATTTTGAGCCATTGTAGTTTGATGGTCAGTGGTATCTTGTTTTGAGCCCATTATGAAAAAACTGATGTAATGTATTCTCTGCTAGAAAACATAAGTAACTTATGTCATGCAGTAACACCCACTTCCTGATAAATTTAACCCTTATCCTGCTAACGTGGAGAATAGGGTGAGCTAATGATGCCAGCAATTGGCAGATGGGACAATCTATCAGTCATATCTTCAAGGGCCAAGCATTCTGGCTGCTTTACCCCAGGGATTGACTTTAATGACTGAGCTCTCTTGACTTCCTAGTAGTTTGCTTTACTTGGGATTATAAAATGGAATCATATTTTGAGTTGATGGATTATGAGAAAATATTCCAGCCATTTTGTATATATTCATTCATTAACTTTCTTTCACGTCTGGGCTAATAACTTGTTTATGCACTGACTTTTGACTGCTTGACTTTTGAAGATGGTACCAATAGGTTTTTCCTGAAACGTTGGTAACTAACAACTGATGTAAGCTGCATAACATCCCAGAAACACGGAGATTTCGTTTACACTGTGGCTAAAGCCTGAAATCACACATTGTTACAAATGCATTAGACATTTCGTAGTCTAACTCAGAGTCTTCTGGTATTTGGAATTTGTACGGCAGGTATGATTACAATAATTTTACCCACAATGGCCATATGTGTAGAACTTTGAATGAGAGTAACTTTCATTTCAGCACACCTGCTGAGCAGCTAGAGGCTGCATCGGACAAGTTGGTTGTCTTGTTTGGAACTGAGATACTGAAAATTGTTCCTGGAAGGGTCTCCACAGAAGTTGATGCTAGGTGAGTTTTTTTTTTTAATTGATGAACTTCCAACAGGTGTAGTAATTCAGTGCTTCATGGAACTGAGTTACAATTAAGTTTGTGATTATGTGGTCTGTTTCTGTTTGTGACATTACACTGGTTTGTGGATGTTTAACTTACTGTATGGGAATGTTGGGTTAGATTTATGAAGGGTAATGGGACATGGGTTATGCTTAGGGTTTTGAGTCCCTCCAGGGAAATTATGGGGTAGTATGTGGATTGGATCGTAACCAATTTCTTTCAATTCCTTTCCAGCTCATCATTTAACTTGCCATATATTATGGCAAGTTATTATGTCCAGCTGCTTTTCACACACCACTTGGCTGACAGACACATTTCTAAACTCAGTGTCGTAGCATCTTCCATGTCTCCATCTGTTTATGCACTGTCTTTTACGTATTGTGCATATGATGGAGGGGGGCTGTTATTAAAAATTATCATTTGAGTTATTAATTATGAGAACTTCACCCTTCACATTTCCTGATTCCTTATTGGCTTCCATAAATCCTAAATTAAAAAGATAATACATTTTCAGCATTGATGATTCACATGGTAATGTGTAATATTTTTCATAATAGCCCCATGGTAGAACAAAACACATGTATGACAGTGTGATATGGAGACACTGAAAATGATGTTTGTTTACTGGCAAAATAATTGACAAAACTGTGAAAAGCACTTAAATTAATGCAGTCTGATATTTCTTGAAGTTACGCAGTATGTTATAAATAAAATTCAAGCATTTTATGCTGCATAGTCCAAGTTAATGACATCACCATAAAATAAACCGCAACCAGCAGGTAATGGCAGTCTGTAATTGGCAGTAATGTTACTCGATTGTGATGGCTTTAAGTTATCCCTGACTTTTTATTTTACCTCTCATTCACAGGTGACAGAAAGGTAGGGTTTCCTTTTTAGCAAGCTAGCAGCAGATGTTTATTATCATTTCTTTATGTTTCTATTTATTGATTTCTACATTCATGTTCTACAGTCTGTGACAGTGGTGGATTGTAATAACCATAGTATAAATGTAAGAGGTACAGTTTTCCTTGTGCACACTTGAAGGAATATGAGGGAGTGGAGGTACAGCATCACATATTCTTAACCTTGGCATTAGATGAAGGTGAGTTGTCAGCTTAATGCCCCAGCCACATTACCACTAGGTAAAGAATTGAATTGAATGGTATTTGGGTTCAAGCCCTTCCAGGCCTGATACACCTAGGCCTTAAGACAGGCCTTTTGTGCCCCATGTTCTGTACTAAGTTACAGGAGCCCTGTTCCTTTAGCAACGTTCCAGGTGGCTCCTATACTTAGTTTCCTAATATCCTCTGGGTCCAAAAAGAAGGAACCCAGATATGTATGTATGAGTGAGGCCAAGGCCTCACACTCACACAAAATGTGGTCTGAGGTTCCTCCTCAGTACCGCATTTCCTACAGGTGGGGTTATTACTCAGCCCCATTATATGTGGATGTCTTCTCAAGGTGTTATGTCCAGTAAACAGGCCAATAACAACCCTGGATTGTGTCCTATTAAAGGTCAATAATCGGCCCCTTTTAGCCAGGTCAGGGCCAGAGATGAATTCTCGAGTCTGTCTCTGTGTACTACAAGGACCACGCGACAATACCAGATGCTGCTTTCCCATCCAGTGTTTCATCTTTTCTATATTCAGCCTAGAGACCCCCATGAAAGGCTCAGGTCCAACAAACTGTTGAACAGAACCGTCCCCTGCGAGCTTGTTGGCGATTTCATTTCCTTGCATTCCTGCCTGTCCAGGGACCCAATATAGCCCCACAGTGTGTCAGGTAGAGATACCATTCAATGCCTTCTGGCACTGTCATACCAAGGGAGACCTTGTGTTGGTAGCCTGAAGCATTTTCAGAGCTGCCTGAGTGTCAGAGCAAATACTAACATATTTCTTTGGCTGGTCCTGAGTTTCAGTTTCATGAACACAGGCTAATATCGCACATACCTCAGCCTGAAAGACTGTAGCATGTTTTCCTAGAGAGATGCTGAGCCTTCTGTCTGCAGATTGTCCATAGACCTCAGTCCCGGTCCCCTCCGCTGTCCTGGACCCATCTGTAAACCAGACGAGCCCTGTAACAGCAGGAGGAGTCCTGGGTCCTCTGGTCCATTCCTCTCTAGTTAACATAGTGACCCTATATTTGGGTTCCAGATTAAGGACTGGGTTTATAACGTCGACTCCCATATTAAATATGGGATCAGACTTCTGAAGTCACGTCATTATGCAACTATGTCCTTGGTTGGGGTGAGGGTAAGACCAACACCCCAAGCTCGAGAGGCGATGTGCTGCTGGCCTCGCCTCTCCCTGTATCACTAGATCCAGTGGAGGGAGGCCATTGAATGCCTCCATAGCACTGGTAGGAGTCATACGAATGGCTCCCGTTATCCGTAAGCGTGCCAATCTTTGTACTTTGCTTAGCCTCTTCTTCGCACTAGCCGTTTGACAGCCAGGCCACCGTACTAGGGATGCAAAGGCCCCACACGCCCTCCTACAGGCCCACAACAAATTGTGAACCTTCCTCATCTTGACATCTGCATGCTCTCTCCAGGTCAACTGAGGATCCAGAATAACTCCTAGCTACTTGGCCAGCCCCTAGAGACTTAGTTTAACCCCAAAGAATTGTGGTTCAAAGAAACCCTGGAGTATCCTTTCTCTAGTAAGTGCAATGAGTCCAGTATTATCAGGATTAACCGACAGTCTGACCTTGTTGCACCATGTCTGAATGGTCAGAAGGGCCCACTGTATGAGTCCTGGTACCGTGTTTGGGAATTTACCCACCACGAGAAGACATATGTCATCTGTGTATCCTTGAATGAATGTCCCATTTCCACTGAGCCTGGCTAATAAGTCATCTACCACCAGGCACCATAGAAGCAGTGACAGCACTCCCCTCTGAGGGCAGCCCCTGGATATCGCAAGCCTCATGGAAAATCCATTGAGTGTCGCCACAGCCACGTGGCCCTCCAGGGTGGCCCTAATCCACCACACAATGGTGTAATCACTACCATGCCTGACAAGAGCATAACAGGGAAGGAGATCCCACCACATATTGAATAGGAGGCTGGGTATGCTGAGTGATGCATTGTCAGATTTAAAAATATTTTCCTCTGTTTCAAGGTTATCATTTGACAAAGAAGCCAGTATTCAAAAGGCTAAGCGTTTGATTCAGCTTTATGAAGAGGAGGGAATCAACAAAGATCGAATCCTCATTAAGCTTGCATCCACGTGGGAAGGGATACAGGCTGCAAAGTAAGTGCATTTAATTTTTAGTCTCTTAGATTAGCATAGATGGCTGTGTATTAAAACAACTTTTGCCATTATCACATTTTCACTTTGTAACAGAGAACTGGAAGAAAATTATGGGATCCACTGCAACTTGACATTATTATTTTCCTTCTGCCAAGCTGTGGCCTGTGCTGAGGCAGGGGTTACTCTCATTTCACCCTTTGTGGGCCGTATTCTTGACTGGTATGTAGCAAATACAGACCAGAAGACATATGAACCTCATGAGGACCCAGGAGTTATATCTGTTACAAAGATATACAACTACTACAAGAAGTATGGATACAAGACAGTTGTCATGGGAGCATCTTTCAGAAATGTTGGTGAGTTAAACAGTGAAATCCTGAAAGTGTGAGATTAAATGCAGAAGACCAGCTCAGTTACGTGCACTTGGGAGTTTCTTGCTTGTATGCTTACAGCGCAGTTGATTGGATGCTGATAAATAACTTCTTATGCTGCTGTCAGCTTTTAAACTTACTGATCCCTCGTTTGTCTTCAAAATGTCATTCTGTAAAAGCAGAAATATTGTGGTGTTTGTAGACAGGGAGATGTGTTCTCCATCATGCGTGTTGTATAGTATGTTTAATTAATTTCACACACTGAAGACCAACTAAGATTCCAGATATTTTGCTTACTTTCCAAATGATGTTAGAAAAAAAGACAAATGAGAGATGTAATGAAATCCATACATCAGAACAGGAGATATTATTTCTTTTCCTGGGAGAACAGAATCTAGCCTTTCAAGGGATTGAACATTGTAACGAAATCATGAACACTGTGATAATGGAACTTAGGCAGACTGTGATCGATTTGTGTTGGGTATCACATGTTATCTGTGGTTAAGTATGTTGTTGTGTGTTTTAATGAAATGTGTCCTTTTGTCAGATTGTTGGTTAGGAGAACCTTGCTTACATTACCCACAATTGCATAATGAAATTATCTTGTAAAAACTTGAAGCTCTGATAAGTATGTGTTCATCAGTTCTTCTAAGTTATCTGCAAGGAGTGTGGCTCCTTTTTTTCTGCCGTGATACTGCAGCAGGACCAACTGTGAGACCTTAGACTTTGCTGTGTGATTATATTCTTAGTTGAAGTAAACTGTTATATGTAGTAACAGTCAGAAACCATGATAAGAGGGTACCCGTCACCACATTGGGGCATGTCTTAAGGTTGCGAATGGAGGAACGGCCTCCAGTATGGAGAGTAGCTGTGAATGTATTGAATAAGCAGTCGTGGACAGCAGACAAGGGGTGATCCTGTAGCTTGGGGGTTGGGCAAGGTGCTGACAACTGTACACCGTAAAAACTGGCTTTGTTACAAAACATGAACATGTGCCTCAGAACTGGACTGATACTTTGGTACAACCTAAGCAATGGAAAACGGACATGATATTCAGTACCTGGAATCTAAGGAGTCTGTGTAGGTCAGGTTCTCCTACAGCAGTAGCCAGGGAATTAATACGATGTAAATTAGATTTAATGGGTGTACAGGAGGTTAGGTGGGACAAGGGGAGCATGGTAAGAGCAGGGGATTAAAATTTTTTCTATGGAAAAGGAAATGAAAATCATCAGTTGGGAACAGGAGATTTTGTACTCCACAGAATAGTGTCAGCAGTTGAGTAGAGTTTGATAGTGATAGGATATCATATATAGTTCTCAGAGGTCGCTGATGAAATATAATTGTTTTGAATGTGCATGCATCAAATGAGAAAAGTGAAGATTCAAAAGACAGTTTTTATGAGGAATTTGAGCAAGTTTTTAATCATTTTCCTACCTACCACATGAAAATTCTGTTGGGAGATTTCAGTGCAGAAGTGGGAATAGAGAATATTTTCAAACCAACACTTTGGGATTAGAGTCTATGATATATGGTGTTAGAATAGTAAACTTTGTCACATCAAAAAATCTAGTTGTTAAGAGCATGATGTTCCCACACCGAAACATTCATAAGTTCACCTGGACCTCTGCTGAGGGGAAGACTCAAAACCAGATTGAACACACATTGATAGATAGGAGATGGGATTCAAGTATACCTGATGTACGATCTTTCAGGGGAGCTGTGATACAGATCACTATGTGGTGGTTGCAAGGGTTAGGGAAAGATTGGCAGTAAGTAAATGAGCAGCTCAAGAAGTTTGATGTGAAAAGATTTATTATCAGGAAGTTAAATGAGCTGTAGGTTAGGAAACAGTGTCAAATTAAGATCTCAGACAGGTTTGCAGCTTTGGAGAACTTAAGTGATATCGTGGACATAAATATGGCTTGGGAGAACATTAAAGAGAATATAAAAATCTCAGCTGAAGAGAGTCAAGGTCTATACAAATTGAAACAGCATAAACCATGGTTTGATGAAGAATGTTTACATTTTTTAGATCAAAGGAATGATGCTAAAATGCAGTGGTTACAGGATCAAAACCAAAGCAATGTAGATAATCTAAACAGTGTACAATGTGAAGGCAATAAAACATTTCAGAAACAAAAATAAGGAATATCTGGAAGCTAAAATTGATGAACTTTAAAAAAATAGTAAGATTGAAAATATCAGAGACTTGTATAAGGACATCAGTGAATTTTAGAAGGGTTACCAGCCTAGAACTAATATAGTATAGGGTGAGAAGGGTGATTTGGTTACAAACTGCAACAGTATTTGGCTAGGTGGAGGAACCATTTCTTTCAGCTATTCATTGTATGTGGGTTAAGTGATTTTAGGCAGACAGAAATACACACAGCAGAACCACTAGTGCCTAAGCCGAGTGGCTGTGAGGTTGAGATGGCTCTTGAAAAGCTAAAAAGTTACAAATAAACAGGTATTGGTCAGATCCCAGCAGAATTGATTAAAGCAGGGGGTAGAACAATTTTCTTTGAGATCCATGAACTTAGGAGGAATTGTCTGAGGAGTGGAAAGAGTCGATCATTTTACCTGTTTATAATTCATTCATTCATTCCATTGGCATGTGCAGAATGCAGCGATTCTTGCCGTTCTCAGGAGCTTCTTCCATTCCTCTCTGTTTTGTACTTTTTCGTGCCACCCTTCTCCACCAACTATTCTTCCATTCTCTCTCACCTCATCTTGCCAATTATTTCTTGGTCTGCCTCTCAATCTTGTTGTTCCCAAATTCATATATATTACCCTTTTGGGAATTCTGTTTTCCTCCATTCTCTGTATGTGCCCAAACTAATGTAATCTATTTAACCTCATTATCTCTATTATAGTAGATTTTCTAACACTTGCATAAATTTCTTTATTGGTTAATATCCACCAATTTTCTCTTTTGTTGTCATATACTGGGCCTAAAGTTCTTCTATATGCTTTGCTTTCAAAAATGTTAATTTGATTTCTATTTGTCTTTGTTAGGGTCCAAGTTTCTGATGCATATCGTATGTTAACGTTTTGTCTATTACTATGTTCTTTAGTCTTAATTTTAGTTTCTTTGACATGTTTTTATTTTTTAAAAATTTTTGCAGCATAAAATATGTTTTGTTAGCATTTTTTATTCTTTCTTGCAAATCTATTTGGTTATA
>JGI20166J26741_10807781_pt1 | contig 15042 bp, 7 predicted proteins | sample TergutCu122P5_FD_26741 | JGI IMG/M metagenome (IMG submission 26741)
CTGATGATGGGCATAGTGATGCCCGAAACATGTTGAGCAAGCAATAAGATCTGCAATAAAAACCTCTGTTGCATCTAGTTGGCATTTTATTTTAACATATGTAAAGCCTTGTTGGAAGCAACATGTCAAAATATTAATCTCTGTGTGTCAATGAGTGAAGAGTTCCCAGATGAACTTCATGGTTACACTGTGCATCAATAATATTCAACACTTTAATTTCCAACTGATGCACACAACGTTAAATACGTAGAGTTATTAGAACACTTTAAAATAAGTAAAACTGCTCCAACATATTTCAGTTCACAAGGAAACCATCGTCAGGGAGCCACAATAAATTGTTTAGTTACATACTCCATATATATCATTTTATTACAGTCACAATATGCAGCCATAACACTGACAATGTCCTGTACGGCCTCTACGTATCTACTTTTCACCAAGTGTGTAATTTTTAGCTAAGTACTGATTGTAGCTCCCCGATGATGGTTTCCTTGTAAACCGAAACATGTTGGAGAAGTTTTACTTATTTTAAAATGTTTTAATAACTCTACGTTTTTTAATGTTGTGTGCATCAGTTGGAAATTAAAGTGCTGAGTTCCCAGATGCTCTCAAGGATCATAGTGCCTTCTCTTCAGGATCAAGCAGTCCACAATGGCTGACCCTGATGATGATGATGATATTATCACCCTTTGAAATATAAGAAACTCTTAACCCAACAAGACAGCATAACATCCCAGAAAACTCAAATCTTCAGCAACATCACCATCATAACCCCAAAAATCACACAGTCAAGAGATTCACTATCCACTAGTTAAGAGACAAGAAAATGAAAGAGGCAGTAATGGGAAATTTCAATGTTCCATTATTAAAAAATTTGAATTAAACTAATTTCATTAAAATCAAAATTAAAAGAAAACTTCAACAAAATATACTGTCTGGACCTTCGCATTGGCAGGATTACTCGTAAGACCAACAACGAATATCTCTTTAGTTGTCCTGAAAAAATAGTAGTGAAATGTACTATGTTAGTTGTAAATTTAAAATAACGAATCCTGTTTACCTCTATTCCTGGGAATGGTGTAACTTCTGATCCAGTTGCAATTACAATATTTTTAGTTTTAACCACCTCACTAGAGCCATCTTGTTTCAAGGCTGTAACTTCATTGGGTCCTGTGATCTTCCCATGGCCTTTTATAAGAGAAACCTGTTCATAACAATTAAAAACAAAAGTAACACAGCTGCACAGCATTTAATTGCCAAGTTACACATATGTGACCATGAACTGATATAATTTGATAGACTATGAACAAATGCCAATGAAACAAAACATTAAACCACACACAGAATGGGATTACCGCCAATTTTGTAGTAGCAGCCATGGTGCAACAAATTTTGATGAAAGCCTTCCTCTGTGCTTCAAAGTTTACACAAACTCTTGTTACCAGAAATAATAAACAGAATTAAAACTTATTTAAACACAAGTTTCTAATACTGCTCACATAACATTTCTTGTTTACAGTCTGCACTCTACAGTAATAGACATGTTGAGGCTTACCTTATTCTGCTTAAACAAATGTACAATGCCCCCAGTCAGAGCTTTAACTGCTGATAATTTGGCTTCCATAAATTTCTCCAGATTCAGTGATACCTGAGGAACTTAAAAATTAGAATTCAAATTAGCTACTTACACCATGAAACAAATGCAAGTCTTAGGTTACATTTATAACACACTACATGTTTACCTTCAATTCCTCTATTCTTGAAGTCATCCGAATGGGCCATGTGATAGTAATGTGAATTGTTTAATAATGCTTTTGATGGTATGCAGCCAACATTAAGACATGTGCCACCCAGTGTTGGATCCTTTTCAATACACACAGTCTGAAACAGTCATGAATGTGATGTTTCTAAACTTCCTGTAATATTCATAATTTCTGTAAGTACCTTAATTTGCAAGATAAAGAGAGGTGCCCTGCTTTTCCAAGTTGGGAAGTGGGGCTTATGACCCCAACCCCAAGAAACAATGACGCTGAGAATCCTCAAAACTGATAGGCAGATGGAACCACCTCAGATAATCTACTAGACAAAAGGTTTTATTTCAACAGCATATTATGGTGTCAGAAAAAATAAGATATTTCTAACAACGAGCACAAATCGTCGGGATCAATGGCTGCAAGAATGTGGTGCTGTACAGAAACTACATTCCATTAAGCTAACCAAAACTACAACATGTTGGCTCTACTGTAGCATAGGTCTGTAACTGCAGGAAAATCTTCTGTAGGGATGAGGCAAAAGGTTTTCAATGTGGAAGTGGTGGATGGAGCTAGTGGTGGTAGGAGATGGTTTGACAGGCGTGACGTGAGGATAAGTGCCAGTATGACGGTGCACAGGATGCTGTGACCACCACGATGATCTGTGGTGACCACTGTACCCACAGAACATACTACACCTATCTCTCAATGCAAATGAACATGAAGAAGGGGTCGATGTGGCGCGAAACGCACACAGCCCCCAAACATGTACTCTGCCAGACAGAATATGTAGTGTGCCTTTCAGTTGTCAACACTGAGGTGAAACTTTATGTGCGTCCACATGGCATCCATAGTATTGGTGTGAGCATCAGCATGTGGCCCTCATAGACATGGATATTTTCAGTGATATCAGCACAGATATGTATAGTAACCCTTGAAACACAGCACAGGTGCAGATAGTTGCACGAGGAGTGTTCCTGTGACAAGGAGCATTACACACGCACATGACTACAGAGGGTGGGGAGGGGTGAAAGAAGAGCGCCTAAATATGTTCCATATCCATGCATGAAAGGAATATTTAAATGGATGTAGTACACCAATAAATGCAGCACAGTAAAATATGCTTTATCATATATTATTAATATTATTAAAATACACATGTGCCCTGACGATGGTCACAATAGTGACTGAAACGTGTAGTTATTAATCATATACGATAAGGCATATTTTACAGTTGTGCATTGCTTGGTGTACTACATACATTTAAAAGAGTGCCTGACTTTGAAGGACAGCACGGACAATAACAGACAGCTAGCCTAAATGATAACCGTCACCTGTTGTTGGTTCTGTTAGCAAGGGAACACTTTCTGTAACCAAGAGATAGCCGACAAGGTAACCAAAGTCTGCCTTGATTGACTGGTTCACCTTAAGAGGGTGGTAGTGGGTGCGGGCACACCTGACGATGGCCCAGAACTGTCGTCTGCTCCATCATGGCATACTGGATTCATGGTAGTCAGCCTATACTACAGTAGTGCTAACATGTTTTGGTGTTGTGCTTACCAAAAATCTATGAAAGAATACACCTTGGTTCATGTAGTTCAGACAAGGATATAGCATTTCCCACCCTTATACAGACGACCTTCACAAAACTATATGGCTACTTACATTCATCCCTAGCTGTGCAGCTTTAATGGCAGCAACATACCCACCAGGACCGGATCCAATAACAACAACATCTGCTTCTTGACCACTGGAATATAATCTGTTTTGCAGAGTTGGCAGAGATGATGTCACCCTTTGGCAACGTTGTATGCATGTTGGCTACAAAAAAATGGATAAGGTTATCAAATGTATACACTATGAACAGCCTGCTCTGCATGAAAATCAGAGGTCTAACGCAGATAAATGAAGTGTCAGAATAAAATTAAATACACCCAAAATACTTGTATTTGAGAATATAAAATCTGTATCAATTAACACAATGTTGGTCCCACTTTGAAACTTCAAATAATATTTACAACTGGCGCTCCCTGTGGACCACATCCAAAATCCTTACCATGTTATCAAATTTACGAATTTTCTAAAATTTAATCTACAGTACTGTAGGTTATATTGTCTCCCGCCCTATTAATAAACAGAAAAGATTCTTACGGTTAAGAGAAACATAAACATTTAACTTATTTTGACCTACATCTACGACTCACAAATTCGACTGCAAAAAGAAATTGCCAAAGTCATGAAAAAAGCAAATTATAAATCGTACTACTGTTAAGCTTAACACAACAAACGTTAGTCCAGTTATAAAATATGGAACAAAAGCTGGTTCTAAATACGAGAATAATCGGCTCAACTTTGTAATAATTTTAAAATACAACCCTACATAAGGGAAGGTCAGTAGTAACTACATACAAGAGGTACAGTGATTCATTCTCCACTAGTTCGCATAGCGTAAGTCATACATCTTTTTGAACAATAACAAATATGACAACAGAAGTATCAATAAATATTCCACATTACTTACTTTTAAAGTTGCAGACAGGCGACTTAAAACGTTAGACTGCATACTTCCGCAGGTCCTTCGTGTTCTGCTATACAGAAAAGGCCGAGTTTAATGGCTACCAATCTCTCATTAATAAACAGACACCGTCCAACTTAAATTTAAAAGAAGAAAGTGAAGACGAATAACGACCGTAACTCATTTCGTACACTATGGTACAGTGCAAGTTATAGTAATAAAATACGTACACATTCGTTTATTGGTTCTTTACGATATTGAATTCCTAATCTTGGTAGCCCTGAGAAACAGAAGTCACATGTTCGTCAGAGGTTAACACCGAACAATCGCTAAACTTAACTTTTAGCTGTTCGACGGTTATAGAACTTAATATCAAGCTTAATATGTGTGCTTATGACACATACACCTAAATATAATGAGATCTGAAAAAGGAAAAAAGTTAGAATGAGTATGCGTGATTTCAGGCTTCCGCCGCGAAGTAGATGTGAAGTGTGCTCCTTGGGGTTATTAGCGAGTAGTGTTAAGTTATTTCCGACGTTTTTTGAACCTATCGGACGTCGGTAAGAAAGTGCCACTACTTGCTGCGTAGCAACGCAGAAGAGCGTAGTTTTGTTATTACAATGAGTATGATTTAACTGTTTTTCCATATGAAAAATATGAGTGACAGTTTAAGTAAAAATAGCAGCTGATCAAATTTTAATTAATTAATACGCATTTGATGATCCAGTGGCTCATAAATTCTAAATATTCAAGAGTTCATATATGTAATTTATATTACATTGACCTAGACACAACCTGCTTTGAAAGAGGTGGGGAACAATGTACGTACCCTAACCTAGACTTAACTGAAAGTGCCCAGGCAGATATGCAGTATGGCGAATTGCAAAAAGTAAAGTTCACGCTAGAACAGGCCATAAAGCCGCAGAGGGGGAGTGGAGGTATAACTGTACTCTTTATTTTTGACCTTGGCACTTGGGGGTGGGTGGTCAACGCCATGCCCCGCCTGCTTTACCCCTGCGAAATAGACCCAGAATTCATTGTATGGGAGGCAGGGTGGGTCCCAGGGTCAGTATGGAAGGGTGCGCAAAATCTCGCCCCACCGGGATTCGATTTTCGGACCACCCAGCCTGTAGTGAGTTAAAATGTAATGCAACTTGGAAATTGTCAGGTTTTGTTGTTGATCAGATTCCACTTTACTTTTGGGTTTATGTACTGTACAGTGGTTAACTGTTTGATGTTTTGGAGGAACATATGGCATCCCTGCTCAGGATGAATGAATTGTTTTGGGTGGATGCTGAAGTGATGCAGAGGAAAATTGTGTCGGTCATATATGGAATTGCTTAACATAAATCACTTCACCCAGTCGAACCTCTTCCACTGGTAGGTGTAGTGGATAACCTAAATGAAACAGAACCAAACTAAGACCTGCCCATAAAGACAGGCAAATACACAACTGGTTCTCAAGACAAGTTTGGCAACCTAACCCAAATATGTCTTACAGTGTATTACCATCAACATTAATTCACTAGTTTATTTGTTGTTAGCATATGGATTTGGTTTGGATGCAATCACCAGTACCTTACTTTGTCATAATGTTTTCCATGTTGTGTTGGCATGACAAGCAAATAAATCAGTAAATAAGTGTTGATGGTAGTGAGTTGTAATAAAGTACATGCATAAAATGACAACATGGAAACCTAGTAACGAAAGTGACTTCAATTAGTCAGTAGACCCACCTGTCCAGCCAAGTGAAAGCTGATGCACATATCACATCAAAACTAATTTTGCAGCAAGCACAAAAGTGACAATCTCTGGGAAAATGACAATGGTAAAGCCAACTCAACACCAAATCCAGCATAGAAATGTCTTGTAATCAATCATATTCTCCTACAGCAAAACTTGCCATCCTGTATTTTCATTGTTCAGATCTATTTTTGAAGTGTTATTCGAATACAAATTGCTCAATGAACTTTCTTATGTGTTATATTAAAAGCAAGTTCTGATGTGAGGACTCTGTTTTTGTGTGAAATGATGCTGCTGCACTGAGTGATTGGATCCAATTGAAGGAATCATGTTTTTCTCGCAGCTGTATAATGTTTACATCGAGACTGATCCTACAAATGTGGGACCATAGCAAATGATGCAAGACATAAAACAGAAACCGAGAAACTAGATAAACCACTAACTTATAAGTAATGTTTATAAGTGGTGTCTTTAAAAAAGAATCAGTATTTCCCAAAATAATAACATCAGACAAATTTTAGCATTTTGACAATAAAATCACCAACTTTCCATCAATGCATTATGTCATTTGAGGTTAGATTACCAGGCTTGCATTGGTTGTCCTGCAGTTCTTCTGCTAGAGCATAAATCAAGGTAGGTTGGTGTCAACAGTCAGAAATAAGTACACACTAACAGAAATGCAGAAAAAGTCACTATGGACAGGAACTATGTTACACTACCTTAATTATGTGGCACAAAAATATAATTAATATTAAGCTTGCAGGCCTCTTGTCTGAGAGAGTTCAATTATGGATTCAGAAAGGATTTCAGACAGTCAACATTAGGAACACTCATTTAAGAAAACAAAATCTTTCAAACACCAAGATACATGTGTTCAAAAAGTCTGTTTATTTCCTTGATAGTTAATGATGAACAATACAATCAGGAGTGGGTGGTACAATGCAAGCACCACTGGTTCCACAGCTGGTCTAAAGAAAAAACCATGCTGATGCCAAAAACTGAATTGTGGCCAATGAACCAACAGCTGGTCTCTCAACTGAAAGCCCAAGCTAATAAGGTTCATGACAGGTATGCTGAGAGTGAACACTGTTTGAGTATTCTCTTGTAACTTAATTTATTACATTTTTCACAGCAGCAAATCCACAATACATTTGGTTATGACTGCTTTAGTACAGTTCACCTTCTGTTCACTCGATGCAATCTGTATCCCACTGCAAGCTTTCTTCTAAGCAGTATACCAAAATATTTTTTTCATCTAATACATATTTATGTCACTTAACTGATTAATTTTAGATGTTTTATTCATGTAATTTATTTTTTGTCTCTACTGTAATTCAAACATGATGGTGGGTTAATTACGCTCTGTAGCACTCCAGTGGCATGAGATGTTTTTAGCTAAACCTGGCTACCCTCTGCCTCAGGATACAGATTTTGTGGTATGTGACAATCTGTAAGTGGGTGTGTGGTTCCAGACATTTTGAAAGATCACAGTACTTTCATCTTCAAGGGTCAAAGTCCAAGAATACCCAAAAACAGGGAACAGTGTCACTTTATACAGTTACAATATGGCAAAGGTATTGTCAAAACACAACTAAATTTAGTTTATTAGCTATAAGATGGTGGAATACATAGCGGTTGTTAACCGCTATTTATTCCACCATCTCATAACTAATAAATTAAATTTAGTTGTGTTTTGACTATACCTTTGCCACACTGTAATTTTGTTCAACACAATGGGGATGTCTCACCGTAAAATTGTACAGTTATAGTGATAAAGCTTAGTGGATAGTTGGAGAGGTAGACTAGCCAATCAGGACAGGTGTGGGAGAGGCCTGGGTGTGCTGGCACTGCACTTAATAGGGTCGATGTTAGATACTGGACAGTGAAAGACCTGGCCACTGACTGTTAACCAGCAGGGGATCTGGTGGGTTAGACATCAGGGGCCTTGAAGAGCGCAAGGACTGGTACAGGTGCAGCAAGAAGATGCGGAAGGTGCAGTGGGTTCAGGCTGGGTGGGCACTGTGAGGTAGTCACCTGGGAACTATACTGTTTGCGATACAGTACAGATGGAGTGTCGAAAAAAGAAAAAGTGTGCGAGGACAGAGGCTGAATGTTGGTCACTGACCACTAACGACGAGGGAAGTTGGTAGGCACTGATCAGGCAGTGCTGAGAATTTGATACAGTAAGACCCCACTCACACCTCTCTTGATTGGCTCACCTAATCCATGTGTGAGGATAACAGCTGTCAATTACAACTAAATTCTTATAGTATGTTGTATGGTTTTAATACAACATGTTTTGGCTCATACACAAGATGCCATTATCAGGCTGATGAAAAATTATGATGTAAATTGCATTATGTTATTTAACATCATCCATATATGTTGCTGGGATCTCAACTTCACAAGTACCATAAACAGTACGATATGCTGAAAGCGGTCAGGCCACACACATTACCTACTCCTCTGGCTACTGCTCTTACTACACCAATACATTGCCTCGCTTCTCTGAATGTCAGCTATTTGTCTTGCACTGCTTGACCCTTGAAGTTGAAGGCACCATGATCAGGAGTCACTGGCATGACACAGCATCACATCCCAAAAAGAACCTGAATCCTAAACCACTCCTGTGAAAACCCCAAATCTTACAGTTGTATGGTCTGCCCATGGCATACCATGTGCCCACTATTTTCTGCCTCTCACTTAAAGAACAGTTTAACATATAATAAACGTAGTCTCTAGCACACTTGTGCAAATCTTAATGCCCGAGTCCTTAGATCTTAAATTTTTAAGACACTATAAAAAGCTACCCTAAAGCAAAACATATGACACACCCTAATATATTACATTGTAAAAATAATGCAACAGAGCACATGACGTGACTGTCAAACACTGCCTGAAGCTGATCGTGTTTCTAATAGCTACCTGCCATCTTGTTTGAATCCTATACAACAAATCAAACTATGATCTTATAAATGAGAAGTTATCACTGTATGTCATAAATATAAGACATTGAAATGACAGCATTCTTCATGAAAATTACATCCATTCCTCAAAAATTAAGCCAGACAAGATACACTGCAATTACCAACAAAAATATCAGGAAATAAGTCATAAATGTTCAAATGGCATTATAAATACAAACAATATACAGTCAAACACAACTCAATGATTTTATTGAGGTGTATTTCTTACACCTTAATAAAATCATTAATTAATTAAGTACACCTTAATTTTTTTTTTCCCTACTGGCGCTACAACCCATTGTGGGTTTGTATTTTGCAGCCCTCTAGTGGGGCTATAGCCTCATCACGTACGAGGTTTCTTGATCACACACGACGCGCCACAGTCGGTAGGACTCCTCTGGACGAGTGATCAGTCCGTCACAGAGACCTGTACCTGACAACACACAACTCTCACACCAGACAAATATCCATGCCCCGGTGGGATTCGAACACATGATCGCAGCAAGCGAGCGGCCGTAGACCTATGCCTTAGACTGTGCGGCTACCGGGATTGGCTCATAAACCTTAATACAATCATTAATTGAATTATGTTTGACTATATATTGTTCACTTTCATAATTCTATACAACACAATGGGGATGTCTCACCTGAAAGTTTAATGGTAAGTTAGACACTGAAGTATTACTGTAATTAGGACCTTACTCAGAAGTAGTTTGCAAGTAGGGTAGGTATTTGAGAGATGGGGTAATGTTTAAGGCTTCTATTGGTAATGTGTGGGAAGGTACTGGGTGTCAATCATGAATTGTGAGAACTGGGACTTATGGTTTTTCAGTAATGTTGGTTTGCACATTATTTAATGGCACAGTTAAAACTGCAAACATTATGCTGTATCATAAGGGATGATTGTCAAGGCTTCTTTCTTTCACATCACAGTGATAGAGAATAATGACATCTTAAATTTCTTTTTATAAAAGACAGTTAAAATATTAAAGCAGCCATTAAAAATAAAGGAATAATGGTACACAAAATAATGATCAACTTCTTATTTAAATTTACATTTTTTCATAAAAATATTCCCCTACCCTGTGGTCACACTACTGGAAGCAATTTCTTCAAAGTAAAAAAGTGTGGCAGGAAGTAAAATATTCAGTATTCAGAAGGGAATGGTTATGATCCTTTGAAGTTATTATTTAAGTTAGACAAAAATAACAAAACCCACAAAGAATCTGTTACATAAGTGGATCTCTGGTTCAGACTGAACCAGGTACCCTACTTATAAAAGTCAGCTGCATTAGTACTTCAGTTAAGATGCCTGTAACATAAAAACAGAAACTGCCTTTTTCAAATTGCTGTCCCATCTATTCCAGGAACTTAAAAAAATCATTAAAACCCTAAAAATAAATGATTTCTTTGTCTGGTATCCAAATCACAAACCAATTAAAAATTCTGTAAGTTTTCTGCAATTACAAATCTGACTGATGCCATGGTGCAGTTAGCAATCATTCAGGTGGTTGCTTGAAATGGAACAGCTCATATCCATAGCAATATTGGATTGTATCCTGAGCTAGTTCTGTCCACCATACATTTAACTATGTGGTAGCAAAATTTCATCATTTCAGTATGCCAATATCAAACCCTGCCATTGGACACAATTCTAAACCAGTTCCATCCATCTTCCTTCCTCACAACTTGTCTACCGAAGATTTCCCTTAACATTTTCCTGTCACCTTATTCTTGATTGCTACTGTCCAAGATGTTTGCCTTTCAAACTTCATTATGTATTCCTTAGTTTCCTCTATTCTAGCCACATGCCCAGCCTGTTGCAGGTTTCTCAATTTGGTGTCCTAAGACTAGTAAGTAACCTGCATACATCACGCGGTAACTAGTTGTATAACAACCTAACCTTCATTTACTTCACAGCACATTTATGTATGATCCATTAGAAGTTCAGACAACCGAAACTCAGTTTGTTTGGTGAGAAGGGATGCAAGGGGAAAGGGGGAAAGTTTTGCAGTTTACAGATTGAAAACTGAAGGTGTTTGAGAATCAAGACACTTGGTTCACATTTTATGACAGACAGTGAATGAGAAGTGTTAGTGAAGCCTCTGATGACCCAAATGACATGCGGCATAATGAAACAGAATCTCTCTTGACATTAAAATTAAGTAATCTGAACCCACTATAATGTGGGAAATTAGTGCACAGTAAATGGACCATGTAAAATTAATGCTGTAGGATCAAAAATTAGACTAAAATATTTTTTTGGTGGCAGTGCTGACCATAAGAAGAGGATGGTTTCAGCTAATGCTGGAGGCAAAAAGGCTTTGCTGTTATGAAAAGATGGAGCATCCATGTCACTGGAAAGGATACTACCAAGCAGACTTCAAAGGAAACAGGGGAAAAAGATGACATGGCAGAGATAGAGCAGATAAAGAGGAAGCAGAGCAATGATAAGATCTTCACACTTCTGGGACATCAAGCAGCGTTAATTGGTAGTTAGCCACCGACATTTCAGAATAGCCCGTCAGGCCCATCTTCAAGGGTCAAGCAGTTCTGGACCGTTGAAGATGGGACCTACGGGCCATCCTGAAACATCCGTAACTAACAATAAATGCTGTCTAAGGTCCCAAAAGAGCGAAGACCTTATTTATACAGTGGCTGAAGCCTGAAACCATACAGTAAAGACAACTTGGAAAAACAAAAATAATGTAAATGACCACAAAGTACCAGTCTACAGATGGCTTCTTCAGCACCCATGTACCATCTGCAAAGGTTACACAATGCTAAATGAGTTATGAGAATTACAGCGTGCTAGATGTTGAGAGGAACCCATTGTGGTCTGACTCAGTATAGTAACTTGGACAGAGGGAGATGAGGTTCAGGCAGGATTCAAACTGGGGACATCCTAAACAGAAGACACATGTGCAACACAGCTAAAAAATGATATTAAACTCTGGTAGACTTCACAGTGATGTACAATAAAACCCCATTAATATGAAATACTACAAAATTCAAAGCATGCACCTTTCCCCAATTTTAAACTTGGCTTTTGTGTACTTTTGAATGTAGTTAATTTGTAACATGAAGTTATGTTACAGCCATCTCATTACTAAAAGCTTAATAATTCAAAATAAAGTATTATACAATTTTCTGGATAATTCATACAAACACTCAGCTTCATAAACATTGGACACCCCTTGAACAAAAGTCAAGGTAGTCTTATTTTATGAAACAATGAACTAAGATCAGAGTTTGACAAATGTGAGTTATTGTCTGCTGGCTTTCATTTGGATGTAGATTGTATTAAATTATGCAACACAATGCATTCATAAATAAGTACAACAAGGGAACCTTCTAAATTCATTAAGTAAAAAAATCATAGCTTGCAACATAACATCAGGACTTCAACCAACCACATACGAGGCAAGTGTGCACTGAAAAAATTATAAAATTCAAAATCGCACAGCTTTAAGCCCTATTTCTTGATTCTGAACACTCAGAATCAATGAGATGTTGCTGCATCCGTAATGTACCTCTGCTTTACAGCATTTCTCTGGATGCTGAATCATTCACTGCACACAATTTTATCAATAGAAAGCAATTTCTTAAGAACAAACTTATAGTTAAAATATCACTCTCACAACATAAAAGCAATATCTGTATCACAAGTCAGATGTTGATGAATATTGAGACAAGCCATTTAAGATATATTATTCCAAATTTCACAGAAAGCTGCAGCTTTGTAACAGCTTATGAAAACTCTCTGTTTAGTGTCTTTACAACTGTGGATTAACAGTTCACTGGCACAATGGATCCACAGCCAAATCAAATGCCCTGTTTATTTGTATTATTTAAAAAAAAAAAAAAGGGGCAATAATGAACTTTAAATTCCAATAAATTTGATAATCGCAGTTTGGAAATAGACAGTGCCATTTTGTTGCAAAATGAATCTAACAGGTTTCTCTAAAGGTTTGTGACAATGGTTGATTCATTACACCTTATTTAGTTGGACACTGCCTGAGATATGCCTAAAACATACCATGTTCTGGGAGAAAATTCTAGTCCCCTCTTCAGGTTCCATGGTATACCAATTACATAGTTACATATTTCAAGAGCAATAAATTTTGCCAATACAATAAATACATTAATGTTGCAAAACATTTCTCGAACAGACACACTGTAGACCTATCACGTCCAGCATCTGATCCAGTTGCAATAAAATCTATAAGGATATGACAAAACACTTGTCCATATATGCAGCTGCATAACGAACCATTCTGCAGTTACGTCTGCAGCCAACATTTACAAAGTCCAAATTCTGTAACCTTGTGACTTATGAAAGATCATATGAAATTATTGTCAGGCCTGATATGCATTCCTTGCCTACACACATAACACAAATTTTCATTGTGAAACTATTTAAAATACATCCATTCTGATCATTGGTGACATCTGGTTGGCAGATAATACAGTATGTATAAAGAAAACTTATGCATGGTAGAAGAATCACACTCACAAAATACATCAGTCAAAGTTTATATGCAAAGAAAAGAGACTATGCTATCAGGTACATTTTTGGTGGACAGTCCAGTTACTTGCTGATAGTGGACTGTCTTCATCCTGATCTTCACATTTACTTGTAAATATTTCATACTAATTATATTTCCTATATTAAAATATAAGTGGGAAGTGTATGAAGTACAAGCATGGATATCTGAAACTGAAGTATGTTTAAAAATATAACATTCTGCAACTATAACAGTTCAGCACCACATCTTAAAAGTTCCTTTATTTTCTTTGTTATGTTTCTGAAATTTATGGCCATTTTTGTCAATGTATAAGGTCATACAAGACAGTGTTGATCAACCTGTGTTCCATGGACAGCTGCTGGTCCAAAATTATAGTTAACATTTGAATGTATTTATTTTACACCAGTTGGAAGAATCGCTACTAAAGAAACCACTGACCCCTTCACTTTCCTTCTAGCACCTAAACAGTTTTCTTGAACATTACTAGTCTTCTGTCTTTCCATTTGTTCTCCAACCCTTTACAGCAAAGTCAGCAATGTATGTACCACCAACTTTCAACACTAAGAAACTGTGCGCTTTGCCAAGTTATATTTGTGTACAGTCTTCATAACAAAGAAGCAGTATTTCAATGTTTCACCGTGCATTTTTCAATTCAATAATTGACAAACACCAACACATGCACTTCACATCAACAATATATTAGTCTAGAATGCTGATTTCAATGTTAAAATACATAAAAATAAATAAAAGTACTCTGACATGTTTCAATCTTAACAGATCATCATCAGGGAGTAGGTCTGTATCTCGTTAAAGTTACTGAACTATTTAAAAAACACTGAATTTAAAATCCTGAAGATTAATCCCGGTGTTGTGGCAGCAATACGTGTAGCAGGTGTACGTGGTGATCCTTATGGTGCTGTGCATTGGACTGCGTTGGTGTTTGTCAATTATTGCAAGAAGCAGTATGTTTATTGTGAAATATGAACTGAATGTTTAAATATTAGTTATCATACATTAACTTCAGCCTTCAACATTACACACCCACATACCTAACACTGATCTTAAAGTTATATTTCCATCTCATTCTCATCTTCCTAAGCTGCCACTTTTCAAGTTTCCCCAGCCAAATTTCTGTAAGAATTACGTGTTTCTCCCATCCCAAATACATTCCCAGTCTATCAATGGATGGGCAGCACATATTACAACATTTAGTGTAAATAAGGGATGTCAGGATTTATATAAGCAATTTAGTATTCTCAGTTACATAATACAACATCAAACCATCTCTTTGCCAAACAAACCATAGTATGATTACCTTAATTTATAATTTTTTATGTCTGCCCAGTAGCATTTGCATTCTCATGAAAGGAGTGATATACCACATCACACTAATACAGGGTTATTCATAAGTCCCTCCGGAACTTCCGAACTCGACTGTGCAACAACCAAGACAGACATGACAGAAAGGAGCATATCAATAGGTAGAGAATCTCTCAAAGTTTTTTTTTTGTACTAGGGGCCTTGGCGTACTTGCAGGT
>JGI20166J26741_10808892_pt1 | contig 15042 bp, 10 predicted proteins | sample TergutCu122P5_FD_26741 | JGI IMG/M metagenome (IMG submission 26741)
GTGGGGCGAGATTTTCCGCACCAGTCCAGACCGGCCCTGAGGCCCACCCAGCCTCCTGTACAATGGGTACCGGGTCTTTCCCGGGGGTAAGGTGCTGCCAAGGCGTGACGACCCCTCACCTCCTTGTACAGCAGAGGTCTAAAATAGAGTAGAGCTATAACTCTATTCTCCCTAAGGGCCTTCGTGGCCTGTGAAAGGGTGAAACCTACCTCAGTGTTTACCGCGCAGTAAACACTCTCCGCTTCGGTTATGCAAAATAAGTGTGTGGATGTCGTGTAAGGCAAGAGACGCTGTTTTTTCTGAGACCTACACAAAACCCACAAGCATGTAGAATTTTTAAATTTTGTGCTTGGTGGTAAGTGAACTAACCGCTACGCTTTAAAGCCTTATACCATTCTGAAATTGCTTGTTGAGTGCATTTTAATATTTTTTTTTTCACTAAACCAGTGTATTATGCACTTACTTGGTTTAGTTAAATAAAAAGACTTAAACCAGGTCAATCATGCCTGCTATTGCCATAGTTTGTACCGTTGTATTTATACCCATATTTAGACCCTGAAAGGCTCAGTGTTTGTCACACATGCCAGCCGCCTTAATGTTCATATAAATAGAAGTTTTTCCTCACATTGTTCATACTTATTTCTATATGACTCTAACAGAACAAAGTGATTATTTACCTAAACAGTGTTAAACTTTCTATCTTTGCAAGGGTAAAGGCGAATGTTTATTTTGTAGCAGGAAAAGAGTTTTTGAACAGTATTTAGATAAAACTGACGATTTAAAGGGTGAATATAAAACAAAATATCCTTTGTAGCGTATTTCGTTAAACATTTCTGCCGGTTAAGCAACGACAGCCCTACTGTATCATAAAATGTCAATATTACAAATATTTTTATTGGACCGTTCCCACAGGACGTTTGCTTTACAAACGGGACAGCTGAGGTACAGAGAGCGCTCGGAACAGGCTTGTGCACTGGTGAGTCGTAAGAGGGAAATACGTAACAACCACCCGTGTTAATATGAGGCAATGCGCTACAAGCCGGAACGTCGTGGGTTCGATTCCCGATGGTATTATTGGAATTTTTTATTGACATAATCCTTCCGGCCGGACTATGGTCCTGGGGTTGACTCAGTCTCTAGCAGAAATGAGTACCAGGAATATTTCCTGGGAGGTAAAGACGGCCGGTGCTTACGGCTGACAACCTTACCACCTTCATATGCCGACTGTCTTAAAATCTGGTAGCCCCAACCTCCTGGAACCCTCAGGGCCTGTCCAGGTCTGTAATGGGATTGCTTTACCATTTTACCCAATACCAAGTGTAGTTTGCAGTAGCAAACATCAGATTATGATAGTTTTTTTGTGAATAGGACCAAACAAAGTTGTGTGTAAAATATAAAGCGTTAGGATCAAAGAGAAAGTCAGAACTGTGTTATGAAACACTGAAAACTGTTGATCCCTATATATATATATATATATATATCTATAAATATATCTGAATTTTATCTGTATTTAGAGGCACATAAACCCAATCTTTATACTTAAGAGGTTTGGCATAGCTCTGCCTGAGAATTCTCTCTATCTGCTACCTTATTTTTAGGATAATTTACAGAAAAATCCAACATAATAAATTTCGATCAACAAAAGTTTTTTTGAAACCAGCGGCTCGAAGTTACAGCTGCTAATACTGACGTAATAATGTACAAATATATGGGGTTTTTCAGACTTTGAATACAAAGTACTCAAGAGGCAGACTTGGTGTGAGATAGCAGGAAAATTCAGAGTCTGTAACAAAGGAATAAAATATTGTAATATTATACTAAAATATAATAACATAATTCCCTACGTATTGATTATAATAAAATGTGATGCTAATTATGTAGTTCAGTGACCTTTCATAAACTCTGTCACAAAATCTTCTGGTTTTTGGTTAATGTTCATGAAGAAATTTAATTCTAAAATTGAACTAGCATCCAGTAGCTCACCTCCTTTCATACTCTGCAAAGAGTCGGGCGCTAGATTTGTATGAACAGGGGATTCAGGAGTACAGGTCAATATTTTGGGAGGTGTTAGTAGCGGTTATTGTGAGGAAAACATTTCATTTGAACATGTTTCTAATTCTGAATGTTTACTAAGACCAAATTATTTAAATCAACAAAAAAACTTGTCAGCGGAAATAAATAAAGAGAAATGGCTTAGAGTTAATTTAATTTTAATTTAATGTTTAGATACCAAGTTTGTTACATAGAAATGAAAAACTGCTTACGGTTCACAATAAATGTTCGCAAATCCCAGCGTCAAATTCCGTTCATTTTGCAACTCGTGTGAGAAGATCACGTGTTGTTCGTCTGAGTTAATCTTCACGTTTCTTTATGCTGGCGGCAGCAGCCGGCAAGCGAGTCAGCAATTCGTCTGGTGTAACCACCTATTTCTTTTAAACTTTACTCTTCATCCAAACCCACTAAGAAAAATCTAAAAATCTAAAAAGTGTGGAGATTCAAACAGCTCTGTCTGGGTAACCATTCAGAATTAGATACATGTTCATGTGAACTCTTTTTATCACAACGACCTATCCTATTACGTCCCAAGTACTGACCTTTGCTTCTGAATCACCGCTCTATAAACTTTATGTGGTTCTCTTTCTCTCTCTCTCTCTCTCTCTCTCTCTCTCACACACACACACACATACACACGAGCTAGTCTACTATAAGCCTCGCTTCTCTATGAACTGAGAAGTGCATTACCCTAGAAGAGCATTCGCTTAATTGAAACAGGTTGTATAGAAAACCAATACAAAGGATGCTTAATGGAACACGGCATCGTGTTGAGAAAACCTAAAGCACCTTACCTTGTCACGCGAATATGCAAGAAAGAAAGATAGATTTCTTCCGTTTTCATAACGCGAGGAATTGCTTTTGTTATGCGCATTACGTGTGGGTGTGTAACACGTATGATGGCTAATATGATCAAAAACGTATGATGACGTTTGGAGCAAAATGCTGAAGAGAATGTTATGAAATACGAATTGCTCGACGCTTCGCTTCTTTCGAACTGAGGTTTCGCAGTCAAGACCTTTTGTACGTTCGGCAGAGAATACAGCTGAAGTGCCCACGTGCACACACGTGTATTTCAGGCTTTACTGTGTCTTTTTAGCTGTTTTATTTATGAATTTTTGCGTCTGATATGAGAGGCAATACTCTGATTCCTTCACAATAGTTCTTAATATTTTATCTCCTGTTTATTTTTCTACTGTTGTACTGTTGTATACACTGATAGTCTAATAATCCCAATACAAAGTTATGCACATAGTGCGCACCAATGCAATGTGTACATCATACTTTATACGTAATCAAATATTCCAAATTTTCTTAATCCATGTAGTCCGAGTTTTTCGGTAGTTCGAGGCAACACGGGTTCCCTAGGCAACACGGGTTCCCTTGATCTCGAACTATCAAAATCCTACTGTAGTCTGCTAAAAATGACATTTTGCGTGGGAGATGGGGAAGAAATGTGTTTTGACCATGTGAACCATAAAATTTATAAAAATAATACAAATATCCAATTCCTGCTTAAAGGAGAAGTACCGCTTTCGCATTGTAAAATATTTTTTAGGGAAATAATCTTTGTTTCGTACCGTGTGGTATCGGTGAATATCGGCGTTGCGGATGAAGCGTCTGCGTTCAGAATTTTGTAGCAAATAGCTTGCGATGCGGTTAAAAGGAGGACGGTTATGTATAAGAAGCGGAGGCAGACTGCAATGAGGCGAAGTATGGGCACTTCCTACATAACAGACCGCGTCTCCAGGCTTCTTTCTTAAATAATGGAGCTGGAGGCTGCATGTTCTACACAAACTTCGGTATATATATATATAGACAAGTTTATACGGCGTGATAGTATGAAAACATATAATCCTGAGTTTTGTGACCTTTGTGGTCAAAATATATGGCTTCTCTTGTGTTACAGAACCAGGTGAATTAAAGGATTAATGATAAAAGGTAAAGGTAAAATTCACCCTAGAACAGGACATGAAGGCTCAAAGGGGGAGGAGAGGTATAGCTCTCCCCTTTCTTGACCCTCGGCGCTAGACGTGGGTGGGTGGTGAACGCCACGCTTCGGCCGCTTTACCCCCAGGAAAGACCCGGTACCCATTAAAAAAATTAAATAATTTTATACTAATATTCACATCGTTCTATAATTCTCGGAACCGATTCCAAATTCAAGATATACTCGTACCTGTATGAACTGATTGTATGTGGGTTGAAAAGTTGTTAACCCTTCACTGACGCTGCGTTTTAAATTCTTTTTCCAAAAACGAAGGGTTTTAATTGACAATAACCTGAAGGTCATTCACAACCTTAAATCCAACGCCGGCAGCAAGTGAGGAGTTAAAGATCTGTACGGTGTACCGAGACCGGCACAGAAGGGCTAAAGAATAAAGAACTTCCCAGCATGAAAACTGAAGTGCATTCGAACTCGGCTATAACGCCGTGAAAGGGACTGATAGTTTGTCTCTCTATGAACGAGCGTTGTTCTAAACGAAGGGTATAATGTTATGGTTAACAGTGAGGAATTAATTAGTATCACAGTTTATCTGACGTTATAAACGAGGTGCAGCATAAACCAATTTAGTTATAACCGGATATCAGCCTATTTGTTTGTTAAAAGTTTCGAAAAATCTCATGTTTGTAATTTGAGGTCACAGGATACAGCCAGAACATGCGATCTCTATTAGAAAAGTTCACAGGGTACAACCAAAAGCCAACAGGTTTGCAAGCCGAACGCACAGGATAGAGCTGAAGAATGTGAAGTCTCTAAGCCGAGATCAAAGGATGCAGACCAAAAATATGATACGCATAAAGCAGAGCTGACAGGATATAGCCAGACATTAATATTAGGACATCCGCTGCCTGTCAGTAGCATGGACAACAACATAAACGAAACGAATTTACGCTGACCCACATTTTGCTAATTTTACTTTGTCTCACTTCGGGTAAAAATCACCATGTTTTTTAAGATGGTTCCACTTCCACCAGCAGGTAGACTGCGTTTGAAATGTGATGGCACACGCGCAGAATCCAGATTTCTTCTTTCGGCGAAAAGGACGATTCCATTTAAATCGGCAGGGACGTCAGTTCAGTCGACTACTGGCAGCCGAGGTGTGCGCATCAGCGGTAGTAATGTTGGATAAACCAAGTTCCGATGTAGTGTGAAGGGTTTTGGCTACCCACTCCATTCGCCAGATTCCCTTCACTTCCCTTCCCGTGCGTCACTGTGTGCCATCACGTTTCAATTGGACTCTACAAGGGTGGATCCAACAGTGTAGGTTCCACGCCGGCATCTGATGACAGAAACTTTTGAAAAGTATTGTTTTAACCAAAATGAGATTACGGAAAATGAAAAAAAAAAAAATCTTGTCGTTACAGTCAGGCTTAAACTTTTGTGAGGGAAATTTAATTTGGAACTTATACTGTTTGTAACGTGTCAGCACAACAAAGAGCTTGCACTTAAAGCGAGCTTTGTTATTTTGACTTCTGCAAACTCAAACCGTCAAACGAAGGCTGCATTATTATTCTTGAAGGCTTGGCTGCCTATGGCGTGGTCATATTTTATCTGGAACACAAAAGAGACAATTGAACCTAAGAGAGAGTGCTTGCAGGGGGAATTAAAGCAGATTACATTCCCTGCATTAAAAAGTTACCGTTAGTAATAAACGACGTGATGCATGTGCTGACTGCTGCAAAACGCAAATGGCATTAGCTACCAAGGCTCAACGAATGTTGTTAAATACAGGTTGTTATATGCTGTGCCAAATACCTAAGTCTGACGGCGTCGAAAAGCAACGCCGAATTATGAGTTACCACAGGAATCCGATGTTTGTAGAGAAACTAACATTCGCTTAGCTGGTAACGTAATCCCCACTCCTGATCCAGTTTAATCCATATGAATAAGAAGTAATTCTCATGACTGTAAATGGCAAGGTATGGCATAGTGACACATGACAGCAGAGAGTGTGGGGTGTGAGTAGCAACATTTTGGAGAAATCATGCTGCATCCATATCCTATGCCGAAGATGGAGGCAGCATGCTTAGTTCGAAACGTCGGTGCCTGACTAATAATAAATTACACGGTGTAATGTCTCTGAAGACCATAAGCTTCAGAGGAATCCAGTACATATCATCACACCTTATCTTCTGTAAACAATGTCTTACCTTTAGAATTTCTACTAAAATTTTGTGTATATTTCTCTTTTCTCCTACCATTACTACATGTTCTTTTAATTCTGGCCTGTGTGACATTTGTAACATGAGATCTTCGCTCTTCTAGGACTGAACGCGCGTAGATTATAAGTCAATAACGGACGTTTCGGGACAACCCATAGTCCAACATTAAGTGTTCAAGCAGTTTAACTCCTTGATCCCTAAAGGTGGGACTGAAAAGTTGTGCTGAAACGTCGCTTATTAACAATCTACGCTCCATAAAGTGTCAGAAGGGAGAAGATCTCATTTAACCCACAGTGGAAGTCCGAAATTACGCATTATGCAAAATTCAGTGATTGTGAAACTGTGGAGCGTGACCTCGAAGGTGTTGACAGGCAGCCTGGAGGGGATCGCAGAAGGTCTTAAAATTATCTCAGACGTGGCAGGCAAGCTATTTGATTTTAATATTATCCTTCTGTGTTTACGAGAAGGATTTAATCTGCTTCCTTTTATTACCAAACGCACACAGGTTATATTCCGTTTTTAAGGCTATTTAGAACGTCACCGAAGTCATCCACATTCACCAGGACGTTTCCAAATTTACACATGACCTTTCGGAAGCTAACTGCTTCCGTTCTCAATTGATAAACAACCAAAACTACGAAACAAACTGACTGAATGTAACGTAACTCTGTGAGTTTTGTTAAATGTAGAGTGATGTTGGAAAAGTCCTCGAGAATGTGAGTTATTTTATTTAAGTAGAACCGCTGTCAAGAAACCTGTTACACTAATAGTACATTATTTCGAAATAAAATTTCATATAAATTCACACCTGAAATTATTTCACAAAATCTTTGGGTTTACCGGTTCACATTAGCAATTATGACAAATGCCGACAATTCTTTGTCATTTGCCTTAATTAGAGAAAAATTTGTCTTTTGGATTGCGGTTTTGAACGCAACAGAAAGTGACAAAACTCAGATATCTGCAGAGAACAACAAGTAATATCTTCTAATAGTGTGTCAAGCTGTCATCAGATATGGGAAATTCGTTGATATTGACCACCGATTTCCGATTTCGACTTCTTTTATTAGAACTTCAGCGCCTTCGCTGGCGTGTCTTGTGGTAACCTAGCTTATGTCCAGTCTCTGGAATTGCTGCAGAAATTTACTGTTTTAGTGACCCGGGCAGTAGGAGATGAAACGCGGATAAATTGGCCAAGGAATTTACTTACTTTATTACTTATTTACTCTATGGAGCAGAGTCCTTCTTGAGAAGCTAACCGGTTCTCAGCTAGTCAAGAAATTCCCTGCATTTTAAGGAACCCGAATGTTCATTACCGCATTTACAAGTGCCTGCCACCTGTCCATAACCTGAGCTAGATCATTACATCCCCCATCCAACTTCCTAAAGATTCTTCTTAATAGTATTCTCTCATATAAGCCTGGGTCTTCCAAGTTGGCTCTTTCCGTCAGGTTTCCCCACCAAAACCCTGCATACACATCTCCTCCATACGTGCTAATGCTCCTCATCTCATTCTTCTCAATTTGATCACTCAACTAATATTCGGTGAGGAGTACAGATCATTAAGCTCCTCATTGTTGAGTTTTCTCCATTCCCCTGTTACCTCATCCCTCTTAGGCCCAAATATTCTCCTCAGCATCCTATTCTCAAACACCCTCAGCCTACATTTTACCCTCAATGTGAGCGACCAAGTTTCACACCCATACAAATCAACAGGCAATTTTATAGCTCTCTATATCTTAATATTTTTGTATTTTTTGTAGCAAATTGGAAGACAAAAAGATTCTGCACCGAACGATAGCAAACAGTCCTTGACTTCCTTCTGGTCTTAATTTCTTCCTGAATAAAATTTTGATACCTTAGCGTTGTTCCCAAATATTTGAATTTTTCCACTTTTTCAAATGAACTATTATCAGTTTTTATACAGAGACTTCTTCCTGCACTTTGTTCTCGAGACATGACCATGTACTTAGTTTTATCAGCAATTACTTTTAGTCCAATCTCCTTACCAGCAACTATTAGGCATCTGTATTTTGATTTAGATTAAATACGCTTCCCCCTAAAATATTAAAATCATCAGTATAAACCAAAAGCTGGTGTGTACCATTTAATATCAAGCTATCCTGGTTTACCTGAACCCTCCTAATGGCGTAATCTAAAGCAAAGTTGAAAAGCAATGGCGATGAAGCATCTCCTTGTTTCAAACCATTCTTAATAGGAAACATGTCAGACAAATGTTGGCCTACCCGAACTATGATATAGGTTTCATTCAGCACATTTATATTAACCTTAAAGCTTCATGGGGTACCAAAGTCAATGAGAATATTATACAAACTTCCCTCCTAACTGAATCATAACCTTTCTTAAAGTCTATATGATGTACTGGTTAATTTATTCCAATTTTTTCTCAAGTACTGTATTATGATTTACGTATCTTTAGGGTCCACAGTGGAACCACTTGCTTTTATGCTACAACAACAACAACAACAACAACAACAACAACAACATCAACAACAACAACTATTACTACTACTACTACTACTACAACAACAACTACTACTACTACTACAACTACTACTACTACTACTATTACTACTACTACTACTACTACTATTTATACTGCCGTTTGTGTTTAATTCAATATAGTATATTTACCCTTTGTCTGGAATTTCTAACGTTTAAAAAAGGAAATGGTTTGTTGAGTTGTAGTTAATAGAAGAGCTACAGATGAACAATGTGCTGTTGGTGCTTATGTAATTAACCCTAAGTGAAGAAAGTGCGATGAGAGTTACAAAAGTTCCGTTTAACAAGTTTCCTTTTACCAAAGAAGGATGGCCTCAGTGCGGCGTTTGTCAGCAATAGCTGTTTCTCTAGACTACGAAACAAGGTAAAACAATACTATATACTTAAACAAGTGAAGCAGTCTTGGCTAACAAATCTATAGATCTTTCTCTTCAAAGAACAGATGAAAGAACAAGATGTGAGCCTAGTAAAGCACAAAAACATATTTTAAAAATTACTTTTCTTTTCTTGTTAAGGACCATGCCATTTGCCATTCACATAGAAGGGTGATGGATTGCACCAGGGTCTCCCATTGAATAATGCATATCAGGCTTATGGATGAGGATGAAATAAATTAGTATGTACTGTAATGTGAAAAATTACAAGTACGGGTGAAGATGCGGTCTTTTTCGTCTTATCCATATCCCTATGACAGCAAATCTTTAATGACTGAACAAACTGCGTGGGTGCAAGCAATGGCGGAGCACTCTGTAGGTCAGGCTGTCACATAGGATTCAAAGCCTAATTCTCAGAAAACCTCTTGGTACTCTTTGAAAGACAATGTTATTCATAGACAAATCCTTCCTTCTAAAGGTTTTTGTCCTCACTGACAAGATTTTACATACAGAAACGCTACGGGCTATATTAAAGCCAGAAATTTGAAGGCAAGAATATTTGCTATTTGTCCCTATGCTGTTCTGAGGAAAACCACAACAGTGAATAGAACCTAGTGGGCCAGGGCCTCCTCATTCACGAGATTTATAGATCACACACAACGACGCACCACAATTGGTAGGACTCCTCTGGATGATTGATTAGCTCGTCGCAGGGACCTCTAACTGACAACACAAAAAACAGCACAACAGTCAAACATCCATGCTCCCGGCGGGATTCAAACACACAATCTCAGTAGGCGAGCGGCCGCAGTCGTACACCTTAGACCGCGCGGCCACTGGGACCGGCTAACTAAAGGAATTAAAATAACTAAAAACATTTTAACGTCAAGCACACCTAGTTTTATTATATATATTTTATATTTTATTATATAAAAGTGTTTTTAGTTATTTTAAATACTCAACAAGCACATCGTGATGCCTGCCATTAAAAGGGAGAGAGAGAGAGAGAGAGAGATAGGAATTAACATTTACAAATTAATTTCCCAACGCAAAGAGGCAGGCCTTACTCCCGACAACTGTAGTCCGAGTGACGATAATGGAACACGCGGCTCTAGGACTGTGACTTGGCAAGACTCGTGGGTCCTGAATCGACTCTGCCCTATTGGTGTGTACGCCTTCTCACGCGTGGCCGTTATAAGCAAGACAGACAGTCTCCGCTGCGTCTCGGTGGGTCTAATCGGATTCGACTCGACTCTGCTTCGTTCTACTGGTGTGTAGGCATTTCCGCGCACGGCCATTATGGTAAGGCTCACAGTCTCTGCTGCGTTTTGTGTCTGATTGGTCTCGACTCGACTAGACTCGACTAGACTCGACTATGTTGGTGAGTGCGCACCCTTAGCCTCTTTAATGCAGCCTGCCACCGGACCGTTGCTAATTTAGTTTACAGATTGTGTGAGATTTTAGCTTCTCAAAGCGGCGACTATCAAAAAACTGCCTTTTAAAATGTGATGCCCCGTAGCCTGGTACATATTTGCCGGCGTTTTGGAGAAACCTGACGCCTCTATTTTGACGATAGTATTTTGTGCCCTGAGGAAGGGAGGAGATTATTCTTCCGAAACGTCGGTTATATTCTGCCAGACTTCACGGTATCACAGTCCAGAAAACTCTATTCTCCACAGCTGAACCCAGCCTACACACCACTTTCTATTTCCTTACGACGAATCCGTTCTTCCCTTCAGATTTTTTGAATGAAAATTTTGTTGAACATTTATGATTTCTTTCGTGCTTGTCATCGTCCTTTATTACTGCTTTAAGATCTGCTGCAGAGTACAAAATTTAGAAAATCCCATTGTGCTGTTCTGTACACCTGTTACTGTCTTACATGAAGATACGACCGCGTCTCTCGACATGCCCTACAATTCCCATGGGCAGTAATTCGACGCTGTGCATCCCCAAAGTCTGACATATTGACAGGGTCATTACATGAAGTACAAGTAAATAAACATCTAGACACACAACCACATGCAGTCAGAGCTCTTCGTGGAGGTCTCTACATTGGAAAAAATTTACTATGATTCCTGGCCAATGCATGAGATTATATGTGTATCGCTTTTATGAAATGGCATTTTATTATAAAAGTTGTATTCTTTTATAATAATAATAATATTTATTAACTGCAATTGGGTTGTCACCCGGTGGCAGTGGTGTCACCCGGTTCCCAAGATTGTGCTGAAAATACCCACTGTAGCTCTTTTACTTATATAGGAAATATTCTTTTCGTGAGAAAAATGTGCTTACTTCGAAATACTGAAGAAATACAATTTTCCGAATACACCAGAGCGATTGGAGAAGCAGGAGAAGCAGATATTGGGGCTGAGATAAGGTACACTTTGCCGTAAACAAGCAGATGAACTAAGCGTTACTGGAACCGAATCAATTTTCGATACACAGTTACAATTTATTATTTATCATTAATTAATTACTTTGCAGACTGGAACTCTAAGACGGACTAACTATACACAGTTCCTCGATAAACGGTTTAAACGTACGATTTTACGCTTAATAGCGAAAAATGCGAAGTTTTCAGTCAAAAACAACATATATTTCATTAAGAGGTAAAACTATTTGTTTTGGATTAATTGATTAATCCATCAACAGACCTTGTACAAGATATACAGCAAGAATAAAGCAGTCACATGTCAATTCGAGTTTATCTGTTGTGTTTTATTTTCCTGTGGGATCGCACATTAAAATTAATATTACGGTAAAAATTGTAATAGCAAAAATACACTGTCGGAGTTAAACATATTGATAAAACCTACAGAAGAAAATATTAAATTTTTATCGCAGGAACGAAAGGTAGAAAATTCGTTACTCTTCTCGAGAGGACATGATTGAGATGTACACAATAGGATTTATTGCATTAAATTAATTTGACCTTAAAGTTAGAATTTCCTCTAAATATTATATAAATTATTTTCTTATCTCTCACTGTTCACACAGCGTCTCCTTCGTAATAGGCAAACTGCAAGTCCTGTTTTGGAGTCTAAATGCTTTCTAGTTTACGAATCACAGAAAATACGTAAATACATTATGTACAGAAAATGCTGTTTCTTATTGTTAAGACAGGCTGTACGTATGTCTATGAGTTTGTTTTAAAGAGTTAATGTATCATATAGCAGGTGGATCTTGGTTCTGAACCTGGGACGTTTTGGTTGGTCTACTTACGTGGGACTCCATTTATTCATAAATACACATGACAGAGAGATTTCCAGTTTTGAATAAAAAATATTTCAAAAAGTGTTCAGTTTTCTTAAATGGATTTTTATAAGAATAAGTTAGAAAAGAATTTGGGACAACTAAGTGTCGATAGTGGTATAATATTAAAGCGGAAATTAAAGAGAATGTGATGATACGGCTACATTTATCTGATTCAGGTTATGTTTCGGTAAATAATATTGTGAAGATAGTAATGACAACTCAAGTTCCACATAGTACAGAGAATTTCTGAACCACCTGAGGGACTATCCGGATATTTCAGCTCCAAAAGACTCAAAATGTGTGTCCCCTATGTCCATTTTGAAAATTTGAAATTATTCAGTTATTTGCATGTGCGGTGAAACGCGTATACCTGCAATACACCAAAAGCAGCTGAAACTTTAATATCCTCATCTTTTATATTTTGTGTGGTCAGGTAAGTGGGTAAAATGTTTCGAAGGAACTTTCTTCAGGATAGAAGCTCCGAAGTTTTGGAAAGCGGAAGGTGGCCACAGGCCTCTTTCTGTTTCATTTAACATAACCTATTCTCTTCAAAGTTTTCTCAAAACCCTGAAGACGGGGGTAGTATTTTTCTCCGAATCGCTGGTACCCATGTAACAGAAAGGAAAACAAGGTGAATCTACAGGGAATCTAAATAAAAGACCAATATTTCTCTGTAGTTTCGACGAGAGGCATAAAATATTGTCCTTGTAGTACGTCAGTCAGATATCAGAATCCTCGCTGTAGGAACTCACACATGTAACTGACAACTTCCAGATTTGACTACCAGCTATAAGCAAACTCATTGGAACACCTGCAGGCGCTAAGGCCAGTGGTTGGATTACGTCGTAGACAGCCGAACAGTCGGTCTGCCATCTATCGGGTAACGACCGTCAAGGGACAAGTGCGTAAGTTATGCTGGTATCTGGTGCGAGGTTAAGAATATATGGAGTTATACCTCACTCCCCCTATGACACTGTGTGATATAGTAGGTCGGCTGCAATTTCCTACATCATCAGGGTGACGAAAAAAATTAAAATTATACTGTGTATTTTTGGGCGCTGTCGCAAAATTGCAAAAAACAACTATTCGCTTCGTCATGTATGTCTGTCATTCAGTCCGCAAAGAACTCGGCTCCCACTGGAAGAATTTTCATGAAATTTGGTATTCGAGTATTTTTCGGAAATCTATTGAGAAAATTTAAGTCTCATTGATATCAGAAGTGTACTTTACATTAAGAACCATGTATATTTATGACACTATCTCACCACATTATTTTTAGAATGAGAAATGTTTCGGACATACGTTGTATGTCCGAAACATACGAGTACACAATTTGTGTTAAAAATTTTTTCCCCCAAAAATCTTAACGGTTTATGAAATAATGTGGTAAAATATTGTAGATCCAGGGAGGCCACAGAAGGCAACATAATACAGCGCATGGGGTTTGCTTGATGGATAAATAAGGTTACAGGAAATGTAATGCTCATTTCTTTTCCACAGCAACAATGTTTAAGCGAACGCACCTCGCTGTTACGTTCATACTAAAATTGCCTGTCTTATATACGAGTACAATCTTTGGGAATCTTCAGGTTTAGTATGCAGTGTGTGTTTGAATTTCTCATTAGTTCAGTGCCATTAAGATAAGTTAGCCCATCGAAGGATCAACTGAGAATTCCCACCAGGCCAGCACAACCTGTTACAGCCCCACTCCTACCCCAAGTGCAAAAAATGTGAACATCGGACTAGAGCTGGAAAAGTAGAATAACACAGACTACTTGTGGCTGCACCCTTCTTGTGACTCATGTTTAACTACGTATTACATACGGTATCTGTACTGTCTTCATAGGCCACAATGTTTCTTGAGAAACCAAGGGTTGATAATAATTATTTTATGCGAAACGTTGTTCATTACCGTGTTAACAACAGCATACTGCAGGACCTATCCTGAGACAGAATAATGCATTCCACACCACCGCTGACGAGTTCTTTAAAAACAAAAATTAATATTTTCCTACAATCTACCCTAGATCCAGAGGTTGTGGCCTCATCTTAAAACAAGCAGGCAAAAACAAAGTCGAAGAAAGTAGGTGACCTAATTTGTAAGTTATTTGAGCAAAATTAATGGCCTAAATTTGTGTACTTATTCAAGATATTATTACTACATCTGTTCTGGTATCATAATAACGTTAATACAGTTTCCAGTAACACGCACCAGTAAAGTTCCATCTGTGTTTTATTTACCTTCCATTACTTTTTCTTTCAAATAAACATTTTTACTCCTTGCGCTCAAGTTCACTCAGTGCAAAATGTATACAAATGTGTAACAATTTTGCCTCTTCATTCTTGAGGTTTCGAGATCACACACAACGACGCACCACAGTCGGTAAGACTCCTCTGGACGAGTGATCAGTTCGTCGCAGAGACCTCTACCTGACAACACACGTCAATCACAACCGACAGACACCCATACCCCAGCGGGATTCTAAACCACAATTTCAGCAGGCGAGCGGCCGTAGACGTAAGTCTTAGACCGCCCAGCCACTGGGACCGGCACACATACAGGGTGTTTCACGACTTGTGGACATTACTGCAGGAGGTGATTTCCTAGGTCTTTGTGATAAAAAATGTTCATATAAACATGTGTCCGATTTTGGACGGTTACGGA
>JGI20166J26741_10810003_pt1 | contig 15039 bp, 12 predicted proteins | sample TergutCu122P5_FD_26741 | JGI IMG/M metagenome (IMG submission 26741)
CCCCGCCTAATACGAATCTCAGATTAATACTTCACAGGCGGAGCCGAAACGCCGAACGTTTCAACGGCGTTCTCGGCGACAGACTGTGAAGATTTTAATCGAGATTCGTATAACATATACGGCGCGTCATTCAATATAGAAAGGTATGCTTCTTATACATTTAGTATTTAATCTGAGATTCGTATTATCTAAACCTCCTCAGCCTCAGCGCGTTCAAAAGCACCGTGACCGAACTCAAACTCATCGCCGCCGCGGCGATCATCGGGTTAAGCAGCGGCCCGCCGAAAAGACGCAGCGCCCCGGCGGCGATTGGGATGCAGACCGCGTTGTAGCCGAAGGCCCAGAAGAGGTTCTGCCTGATGATCCGCATCGTCCGCCGGCTGAGGCGTATCGCGTCCGGCACGCCCGTGAGGTCGGAGCGCATAAGGACTATGTCCGCGCACTCGACGGCCACGTCCGCGCCGGAGCCTATCGCGACGCCGACGTCGGCCTGGGCCAGCGCCGGCGCGTCGTTCACGCCGTCGCCGACCATGGCGGTCACGCGGCCCGCGGCCCGGAGCTTTTTGACCTCCTCCGCCTTGCCGCCGGGCAGAACCTCGGCCAGCACCCTCGGGATCCCGGCCTGCCGGGCGACCGCCGCGGCGGAGGCCGCGTTGTCGCCGGTGATCATGGCCACCTCGACGCCCATTCCGCGAAGGCTCTCCACAGCCGCGCGGCTGGTCTTTTTGACCCCGTCCGCCACGGCTATGACCCCGGCCGGGCGGAAACGGCCGTCCGGCCCGCCGTACGCCACGTACATCGGCGTCCCGCCGTTTGCCGCCAGGGTTTCGGCCTCTTTTGCCATTTCGCTTGCCGGCGCGCCGCGTTCCTCCATGAATCGCCGGTTCCCGGCGAGGACGGTCAGAAATTGTCCGGTATACTCCGCGCCGTCCGGCACGGCGTCCCACGATTGCGGCGCGTTATGTTCGCGGCGGGACGTCCGGAGGCCGTCCCCTGCGGCCTCGCCGGGCCGTCCGGCAAATTCCCCGTTTCCTATAAATACCGCCTCGCCTGGCCGTCCCATATCCGGCGCGTTATATTCACGGGGGGACGTCCGGGGGACGTCCCCTGCGTCTTCGCCGGGCCGGCCTGCGAATTCCCCGTTTCCTATAAATACCGCCTCGCCGGGCTGTTCCATATCCGGCGCGTTATATTCACGGGGGGACGTCCGGAGGCCGTCCCCTGCGTCTTCGCCGGGCCGTCCGGCAAATTCCCCGTTTCCTATAAATACCGCCTCGCCTGGCCGTTCCATATCCGGCGCGTTATATTCACGGGGGGACGTCCGGGGGACGTCCCCTGCAGCCTCGCCGGGCCGGCCTGCGAATTCCCCGTTTCCTATAAATACCGCCTCGCCGGGCCGTCCGGCAAATTCCCCGTTTCCTATAAAACCTCCCGCCCCCCTCAGCCGCGCCTCGACGCCCAGCCCGGCGGCCGACGCGAAGCTCTCCGTCTCGTAGAGTTCCAGGCCCCGCTCCCGCGCCCCGGCCACTACGGCCCGCCCAAAGGGGTGTTCCGAGCCGGCCTCGGCCGAGGCCGCGAGCCTAAGCAGGCCGTCGGCGCTTATGCCGGCGGCGGCGATTATGCCGGTAACAACCGGCTTTCCCTCGGTGATGGTCCCGGTCTTGTCCAGCAAAACGGCGTCTATCCTGTGCGCAGTCTCCAGCGCCTCGCCGCTCTTTATCAATATGCCCAGCTCCGCGCCCTTGCCCGCGCCGACCATGACGGCCGTAGGCGTGGCCAGCCCCAGCGCGCAGGGGCAGGAGATCACCAGCACGGAGATGAAGACGGACACGGCGAAGGCCGCGTCCCCGCCCGTCCCGAAATACCAGGCGGCCCCGGCGGCCAAGGCGATCAGGCACACGGCCGGGACGAAATACCCGGCGACGACGTCCGCCAGCCGCGCGATCGGCGCCTTGGAGCTCTGGGCGTCCTCGACGAGGCGTATGATATGCGACAGGGCCGTCTCAGCGCCGACTTTTTCGGCTCTGAAGCGGATCATGCCCGACGTGTTGACCGTGGCGGCGTAGACCGGGTCGCCGGCGCTTTTCTCCGCCGGTATGCTCTCGCCCGTCAGCATCGACTCGTCGACGGCCGTGCGCCCCTCGGTGACAGTCCCGTCGGCGGGTATCTTCGCGCCGGGGCGCACCGTCACGATGTCCCCGGCCTCCAGCTCGTCTATCAGTATCTCCTTCTCGGCCAAATCTTCCTTCCCCGGGACCCTTTGCAAAATGACCGCAGTCCTGGGCGCGAGCCCGGTCAGCTTCCGGACCGCCTCGCCGGCGCGGCCCTTTGACACGGCTTCCAAAGTTTTCCCGAGCAGTATCAGCGTGATGATCATCCCGGCGGTGTCGAAATAGAGCGCAGGCGCGGCGTCCCCGGCCGCGCGGAACAGGCCCCGGACGCTGTAAAGCGCGGCGGACGCCGTCCCGACGGCTATCAAAGAGTCCATATTCGGGCTTCGCCGCAGAAGCGCCGGAAAACCGGAGGCGTAGAACCTATAGCCCGCGGCGATGACCGGGACCGCGAGCAAAAACTGCGCCAAAGCGTATGCCGGCGGCTCGCCGGCGGGGTCAATGGCCGCCGGGAGCCATCCGCCGAACATCGGGGCCATGGCTGTATACGTCAGGGGCAGTGAGAAAACCGCCGCTATGATAAATTTAGCCAGCAAAACCTTGAATTCCCGGCGCTTCCGGGCGAGGTCGGCGGCGGCGGCGTCCGTTTTGGCCGGCTCCGGCGCTTTATAGCCCGCTTTTTCGATCGCCCCGCGTATCTCGGACAGGCGGAGCGCCTGCGGCGAGTAGGTCACGGCGGCCTTCTCCGAGGCGTAGCTGACCGTAACGGCGGACACGCCGTCCAGCTTTTTTACGGCCTTTTCCACCCGTTGGGCGCAGGCCGCGCACGACATGCCGCGGACGGGGATGACCGCGCTGGCGTAAACGCCGCCGGGCGCGGCTTCCTGCGCCCCGCCGGCGGGCTTCGGGACGCGCGTATCGGTATCCAAACAGATCACCTTCCGCGAATAATGGGAGTATCCTCGGAAAGTCGAAAACCGCATAAGAGCTGTCATTCTGAGCGTAAGCGAAGAATCTTTCCCCCATATTACGGTGCCATTTTAACATAAAGACCCTTCGCTCCGCTCAGGGTGACAACTGGTACTAAATGGTTTCCGAGGGTACTCAATGGGGTTCTGCGGAAACCCATTATGGATATACAGTATAACATTACCTGTATCTAAATGGCCACATGTGTAGTATTATATAAGACGCTGTTCGTTCTGTCCATTGTGTCGCGGGTCCACGACAAACGCATGAACATATAAATTGCACAACGAATGTAGGGCGCGCCGACCCCGGCGCGCCGAGCTTGCAATAATATTCATTGCAAATAGTGCCATGAGTGGAACGGCGCCGGGGTCGGCGCGCCCTACAACAAAAGGAACTCTAATTTTATGCAGAAATACTTTCATGCCTGTGTCGTGCCCGGGTCGCGGGTCGCGCTTGACTTTTTTCGCCATAAGCGTATATTTATACTGAGCGGAGCATTTATTCATATGAACCCGGTTATTGGAAGACGCCTCCGGCGGGGGACAAAAGCGTGAAAGTATTGATTTTTCCGACGAACACAGGGCAGGGGCATAAATGCGCCGCGCTGGCCGTCAAGGAGTACCTGGACACTTTGGGGGCCGACACGCGCATAGTGGACGTGCTGGACATAGGCCGCAAAAAGTCGGGGTTCTTTTCCGGGCTGTACGACGGCGCGGTCAACCACGTCCCCAGGTTTTTCGGCGCGCTCTACGCCTTCGCGGAACATATCAGCTCCGCGAAGAGGCACTCGCCGATATATATGATGAACACGTTCTACACCGGCGCGTTCAAAAAAATGATCGAGGAGGAGCGGCCGGACGTCATAGTCTGCCCGCACATGTTCAGCGCGCATTCGGTGACCAGGCTGATCGAGAAGCACGGCCTTTCCATACCCAGCGTAGGCATACTCACGGACTATACGTGCAGCCCGTTCTGGGAGGAAATGCGCCTGGACCGCAGCATAGTCGCCAATCAGGCGGTGGCGGACGAATGCGCCGCCAAGGGGATGGACAGGAGCAGGCTGGCGCCGACCGGCATCCCGGTCAGCGCCCGGTTTAACCGCAAAATCCCGAAAGACGAGGCCCGCGCGGCGTTCGGCATAAAAAAGCAAACCGTTTTCGCGGTGATGGGCGGGAGCATGGGCTACGGCAAGATACCGGAGCTCTCCGCGGAGCTTGTCCGCAGGAGGCCGGACGCCGAGGTCATAGCCGTATGCGGCAACAACGCCGCGGTCTATGAGAAGACGAAAAGCATAGAGGGCGTCAGGGCGCTCCGTTTCATAGACAACGTGGACGCGCTGATAGACGCGGCGGACGTGTTTCTGACAAAGCCGGGCGGCCTCTCCACCACCGAGGCCATGACCAAGCGCGTGCCGCTCGTGATAACCATGCCGATCCCCGGCGGGGAGGCCAGGAACGCCGAACACATCGCCGGGAGCGGGATGGCCGTGTCGGCCGGCACGGTTAAGGACGCGGCGGACGCGGCCTGCGCTCTGCTGGCGGACCCGAAAGCCAGGGCGGCCATGATCGCGGCCCAGGAGAAGCATTGCAGCGTGACCGCGGCCAAAGACGCCGGCGACCTTATCATGGAGCTGGCGCAAAGCCGTAAAAAACAGAGGGGCTCATCCGAAAAGTAACGCGTGAGGGGGGGTACGGGATGCAAACCTGCATAATCATGACAGTAATTGGGTTCCTGTCCGGCTCGGTCATGTATTCCTACATAATTCCAAGGCTGCTTAGGAAAATTGACATAAGGAACGCGGCGGACGACAAAAACCCCGGCGGGGCGAACGCGGTGGCCGCGGCCGGCGCCGTCATCGGCGCGGTATGCATCGCGTTTGACGTCCTCAAGGCCTTTGTGCCGGTGTTTTTGGCGGCGTCGTACATGGGCGTCTCCGGCCTGTATCTCGTCCCGGTGATGATCGCGCCGGCGCTGGGGCACGCGTTTTCCCCGTTCATGTGGTTTAAGGGCGGCAAGGCGCTCTCCGTGTCCTTCGGGACGCTGCTTGGCCTTATCGGGGTCAGCAAAGTGCTGTTATTTCTCATTATAATCATGCTGATATTCAAGTTCGTCATAGTGATAACCCCGGATTCGTCCATGACCATCGCGGCCTTCGTCATCACCGCTTTGGCCGTCCTTCTGCTGGAGCCGATGGTGGAGGTGCGGATAGGCACGTTCATAATAAGCCTTGTCGTCTGCCTGAAGCACGTCATGAGCCCGAACGGGAGCTGTTCGGCCTTGCGCGTCGGCCCGTTCGCCGTCAGGTATGAGGACAAGTCCATCAAGTTTGGGAGGAAATGATCCGCATGAATGTACAGATCGTCGACGAAGTTCTCGATTGCGAGGGCGTCATCAATGAAATGCCGCTGTCGGAGAGGCTGCGCGGACAAAAGGCGGCTTCCGACAAGGCGGTTTCGGACGTTATCACGGGGGAAAGCGGCAAATTCCTGGTGATAATCGGGCCCTGCTCCGCCCATAACGAGGAGGCCGTCATAGATTACGCCTGCAGGATGTCCAAACTGCAAAAACTCTACGCGGACAAGCTGGTCGTCGCGGTGAGGGTGTACACCAACAAGCCGCGCACCACCGGAAGCGGCTACAAGGGCCTGGTCCATCAGCCCGACCCCGAAAAGAAGCCCAACCTCAAGGAAGGCATACTGGCCATACGGAGGATACACCTGCATGTGCTGGAGCAGGCCGGCCTGCCCACGGCCGACGAGATGCTGTACCCCGAGAATTATATGTACCTGGCCGATTTGCTGAGCTACGTGGCGGTCGGCGCGCGCTCCTCCGAAAATCAGCAGCACCGGCTGGTCGCCAGCGGGATAGACACGCCCGTGGGCATAAAAAACCCCACCAGCGGCGACATAAACGTCATGATGAACTCCATACAGGCGGCGCAGTCCGGCCACGAGTTCATCTACAGGAACCAGGTGATCCGTTCGTTCGGGAACCCTCTGGCCCACGCGATACTCCGCGGCGCGGTCAACAAGCACGGGGAGAGCATCCCCAACTACCACTACGAGGACCTGAAAGCCGCGGCCGTTCTGTACAGATCCCGGAACCTGCAAAATCCGGCGATCATAGTGGACGCCAACCACGACAATTCCAGCAAGCAGTACCTGGAGCAGCCCCGCATCGTGAAAAACGTGCTGGTGAACCGCCAGTGGGACGAGACTCTGCACACGATGATAAAGGGGCTGATGATCGAGAGTTTCATCGAGGAGGGCCGCCAGGATATCGAAACCAGCAACGTATACGGCAAGTCGATAACCGACCCGTGCCTGGGCTGGAGCCAGACGGAGGAGCTGATCGGGAATATCGCGGAGAGCGTGTGAGCGGGAACGGGCGGAATTAATAGACTTCTTCGGAAATTGATTTTTCGTTGTCAGCTGAGCGAAGCGAAGGGTCTTATAATCAAGATTCTTCGCTTCGCTCAGAATGACAAACGCCAATTTCCGAAGAAGTTTAATAAATATTTAATACCTGTGAAGTTTTAATCTGAGATTCGTATAAGGCGGCAAAGCCGCTTTTTTATTTGTGCAAAATCCATACCGGAGCGCGAAAACATCAGCCTTCTCTGTCGGCGCCGTCGGCAAATGGTTTCGGCATGCTGTTTATCTGTTTGGCCGCCGCGCCGCGCAAATATTTGTAATTGTGCTCAACCTTTCCCAGCATTGTTTTTTTTAAGGGGCGGATACTAAGTCTGAAATTGTCCGGCTATACCGGAGTGCGAAAACATTAACCTCCTCTGTCGCCGACACGCCGCTAAAGCGTCCGTCGTGTCGGCTCGTCGTCGGCAAATGTTTTCGCACTCCGGTATAGAGGGAAAGATTCTTCGCTACGCTCAGAATGACTGCTCTTATGCGGTTTTCGACTTTCAGAGGGTACTCTTACCGGCGACGGAGGAGGTTAATGTTTTCGCACTCCGGTATAATTGTTGATATACGGATTGATACACAGAGAGAAGCAGTTCACACGGGGAGTGAAAAACTTGGGGGGAACCGTATCGCTTAAGGAACGGAACGCGCCGGTCGGCCTCGGCCCGCGGGCCGGCTTCCTTCCGGGGCTGCCGGACGGAATAAAGGCCGGCGGCGGCCGGGGGGCGGCCGCGCTGACGCCAAAAACGGCGTTGGACGTCACATACGAGAGGATCGAGGACGGGAAGGCCGTCCTGTCCATTAAAAGGCCGTTCGCCGCCGAATGGCGCGCTGACGCGGATTCGGTAATGGGCAGGCCGGGCGACATACTGCGCTTTATTGTCGGCGGGAACGACGGGAACGGCCTTACGCTGAGGCAGGTCGTTTCGGACGGCAGGCCCGCCGTCGGAGGCGGAAAGGCGCAAGGCCGCGGGATCGCCGGGCTTTTCAGGGAACTGCGGCCGATCCCGGGCGTCGAGGCCGAAAAGCCCGAGAGCGTCGAGGAGGTCCGGCTTAAAAAAGCCCGCGCCCTGGGAAGGATCAGGCGGGAGCTGGCCTACGCCGGCGGCCGCGCCTCGCCGGACGCGGTGCGGGAGCTTCTGGCCAGCGGCATCAGCCTGGAAAAGATCAGTCTGCCCATGCTGAACGCCGCCCTGGCCGAAATCGAGAGCGTGCCGAAGGAAGATGAAGCCCCGCCGGGCGGGGCAGCCGCCGAGAGCCTCAGGCGCGCCGGCCTGCCGGTAACCCCGAGGAACCTGGCCGCGCTGGAGAGCGTCCGCGCCAGGATACCCGACAAGCTGGAGGACGGGCAGATCGCCTCGATAATCCGCTCGGGGAAGCCCGTCACCGTGGAGACCGTCTACGTGGGGCAGTTCTCGAACGGCGGCGCGGAACCGGCCGGGGCCGTGACCGGCTATCACGAGGACGGGCCGTTCGCGCCCGGGATCGCCCCGGAGCCCGACGGCAAGGTCTGGGACGACATAAAAAACAGCCTCGGGAGCGTCTTCGCGCGGGAGGGAGTCGAAAACAACGCCGAAAACACGGAGGCGGCCCGCTTCCTGATAGCCCGCGGCCTGCCGGTCAGCGGGGAGAACATCGGGAAATACAGGTTTTTGAGCGATATAGGGAACAAAGTCGACATAGGCCGCGTGTTCGGCCTCGCGGCGGAAAAGATCCGCGCCGGGGCCGGCCCTCTCGAGGCGGATCTGATGGAGGCGGAGGCCGGTTTGCGGGCGGACGCCGCCGGGTCTCCGAACACTGCCGCCCTGCGGGCGGAGGCCGGCGACGGTTTGCGGACGGACGCTTCCGGAGGACGGATGTCCGCCGCCGCCCTGCGGGCGGAGTATGAGTCCATAGCGCGCGCGCTCCCGCGCATGGCCGCCGGATACGCGGAGATGCTGACGGAGCGCGGCCTGCCGGTCAATCTGGCCAACCTCAGGGACGCCGTTTCGGAAACGCTTTATCCGCCGGAGACGCGGACGGACGCCGCCGGCCTGACCGCGAAGCGGCAGCTCGCCGAGATCCGGCTGAAGCTCACCCACGAGGCGGCCAACAGGCTTATCGGGAAGAACGTCAGGATCGACATTTTGCCCCTGCAAGAGGTTCTGGAGGAGCTGCGCGCGGCGGAGCGGGAGGCCTGCGGCCGCGTCCTCAGGGCGGCGGGGGCGGACGACGGCTATGCCAACGTCTCGGCAATGGCGGAGCTCCGGGACAAGCTCGGCGGCTTCAGGCCGCTGACGTGCAACGTCTTCGCGGACATAATCCGGGGCGGCATCGAATTCAGCGTGAACGGCGTCCACCGCTCCGTCACGGCCGCGCGGCAGTCCGTGCTGGACAGCCTGGAGGCCTTTTCAACCGCGCCGGACCCCCGCTTCGGGGATTCGTTCAGCCTGGTGAAGGGCCAGTTTTCCGGTTTTCTGGCCGGCATCGGCGTGGAGCCCACGGACGCCGCCGTCCGCGCGGCGGCGATCCTCTCCAGGAACGGCATGGAAATCGGCGAGGCTTCCTTGCTGGAGGTAAAGGCCATCGACGCCAGGCTCCGGGCGGTGGAGTCGTCGCTCCATCCGCGCATCGCGGCGGCCATGATCAAGGACGGCCTTAACCCGCTGGACATGAGCGTCGACCGTATCCTGGAATACATCAAGACCTTCAGGAACGAGTACGGGAACGACCTGAACGGCAAAATCGCCGCCGCCATAGCCGACATGGACAGAAAAAGCGAACTCGGCCCGGGCCAGAGGGAGGCCGTCGTGGCGGTCTACCGCGCGCTGGGCGTCATCGGGAAAAACGAAAACGCGGCGCTGGGGACGGCGCTTAAAAGCGGCGCGGAGCTGACCCTGGGCAATCTGCTGGAGGCCGCGAAATACTTCCAGCGAACCGGCGCGCGGCGGACGGACGTGGACGTACTGATAGGCCGGGACTTCGGCGAGAGGGTGAAAACGGAGGCCCCGGAGGGGAACATCAGGAGGGCTCTGGGGGAACGCCGCGCCGGGTACGGCGCTCTGGTCTATGGGGAATTCGCCGAAAAAGCGGCCGGCGACGCCGAGGCTCTGGCAAAGATGATCCGGGGCAGGCCGGACTGGCGGAGCGCCCCGCTCGAGGAACTCGCCGCGGAGCTTCCGGAGGCCAACCGCATATCGGAGCGGGCCGCGGAGCTGGCGCTGAACAGGCTGAACGCTCTGGCGCAAACGCCGCCGGGGGTGGTCTACTGGATGGAGCAAAACGGCGTGCCGGTCACGCTCCAAAACGCCGTCGCCGCCCAAAGCCTGGCCGCGAACCCGTTTTTCGCGGAGGAGGCGCTGGACGGCCTGGACGAGGAGACAAAGGAAGAGATATCGGAGTATATCCTGGACACGGAGCTGTCAGCGCTCAAAAGCGGCAAAGAGCCGGCGGAAATACTGGCCGGGCTCGGACGCGCCCTGGCGGGGGCGGAGGACTTTGACGCCCCGGAGGCGCGCGGGCTAAGGCTGATCCAAAACGCGGTAAAGGTCGGCGGGTATATCCGGAAAAAAAATTCCTTCCAGCTTCCGATCAGGCTCCGCGGCGGCGTCTCAGGGCTGAACATGTACGTGCTGAACGAGGAGGCGCTCGAAAAGGGCGGGGCGAAGGTGTATATCGCGCTGAGAACCAAACGGCTGGGGACGGTCCGGGCGTATTTCACGCAAAGAGAGGATACGGCGGACGTGTCCGTCGGCGCGGAAAGCGCGGAGGCAGCGCGCCGCCTGCGGGAAAACGCGGGCGCGCTGACGCGGGGGCTGGCGGAGGCGGGCTTCGCGGCGGGAGAGATCGCATTCGGGGTTGAAACAGGGGTATGAGTACCCTCTGAAACCATTTATTGCCATCCGCGTAGGGGCGCGCATTGCGCGTCCGAGGACGGCCAATGGCCGCCCCTACATGGTGGTACGTTAAATTGGTTTTATATTTATAACCCTGTATTCATGCGGGTTTGGAGTTTCCGAGGGAACTCGGGTATAAGTCAGGAGGGCAACAAACATGGCCTTAAAAAGCGAAACCCTTGAAATATCGTCGGCGATAATCCAGTTCATCGACGACACCGACGGCAGAATGACAGAAAACAGAGAAATCGGCCGAACGGCCGAAAAAGGGGACAGGGGATATGAGAATAGCGTCAAACATACCGGCCTTGAACACGGTTTTATCGTTAAAGGCTACGGACAGGCTGCTCACGGACACCATGCAGAAGCTCTCCACGGGCAGGAAAATCAACAGCGCGAGAGATGACGCCGCGGGGCTGGCGATAGCGAACAAGCTCTCGATGCAGGTCATGGGCCTGAACCGTGCGAGCCAGAACGCGCTGGACGGCGTCTCTTTGATACAGACGGCCGACGGCGCGCTGAACGAGATACACGCCATGCTCCAGCGTATGCGCGAGCTGGCCGTCCAGGCCGCGAACGGCGCGCTTTTGCCGGAGGACCGGGCAAAGATACAGATGGAGATCGACAGCCTGTCGGACGAGATAACCGCCAGCGCCAACAAGACCGAGTTCAACAAGATGAAGATACTGAACGGGGAGGCGGACACGGTCAAGTTCAGCAAGGTGAATACGCCGGCGGGGCCGCGGATAGGCGACGGGTTCGCCGCCATAAACTACGTCTCCGACACGGTGCCGCCCGGGAACCTGAATTACACGATCGACCGGGCCGGGCTCCCGGCGAGCGCCGCCCTGTCGAACCTGAACTCGCTTCTGGGGAACGACTTTGTCTTTTACATCAACGAGGCGCAGGTCAGGATAGCAGGCGCGGACACCCTGGACGACGTCAGGGCCAAGCTCACGGCCGCGGCCGACCTGGCGGCGATGGACATAAAGTTCGACGCCGCCGGGAATAATGCTTTTATTGCCACCAAAAAGGCCGGCTCGGCCCAGACCGTGGCCATAACCGCCGGCGACCCGGCTTTTGTCCCGATCTACGCGGCGGGTACGGACGCGCAGATCACGCTCAACTCGTTTGACGGCGAAAACGGCGTCCCGAACGCGAACTTCCTGAACGGGGCCGCCGTGACGGCAAGCGGCAACGAGGTGACCATAGCGAGCTCCGGCGGGCAGGTCGTCCGCCTGACCGTCAAGGTGGTTTTCAACTCCGACCCCGGCTCCGCGGACAATTTCCTCTTCGGGAACGGGAGCGCGGCCGCTTCGCCGCCGTTTTCGGACGGGGCCCCGGCGTCCGGCGGCGCGGACATGACCGCCGAGATCAGGAGCTATGGCGCGATATACCTGCAGATAGGCCCGGAGTACAACCAGCGCATGAGCGTGCAGATACCCAAGGTCACGGCGGAGACCCTCGGCTTCGCGGAGTTCAAGGGCGGCGGAATTGTGCGCACCCTGAACTACCTGTCCCACGACGGCGCGACGGAGGCAGTCGGCATAATCGACAGGGCCATCGGCGAGATCTCCGGCATCCGCGCCAGGCTCGGCGCCTATCAGAACCGCCTCGACCAGACCGTCCGCAGCCTGGACATCACCGCGGAAAACGTCGAGCGCTCCAGGAGCCGCATAGAGGACACCGACATGGCTATGGCCATGACCGACTACACCCGGCTGAACGTGAAATACCAGGCGGCGATAGCGATCCTGGCCCAGGCGAACCAGAGGCCGCAGCAGATACTGTCGCTGCTGCAATAAAAAATTTGGAGAGATAACCAATGACAGGTATGTCAACCGATTACGTGGCGCGCGTCGCGTCTGCGACCCCGGCGCAGCTCGTCCTCATCAACTATGAGCTTTTGTTCGGCTTCCTGAAGGACGCCGAGGCCGTTGACCCGGAGTCGGAGGGCTGGCCGGACGCCGTCCAGCGGGTCAAGGGCGCGGTGAGGGTCCTGATCGACGGGCTGAACTTCAAGTACGACATCGCCCGCGACCTCTACGGGATATACCTGTATGTGAACAGGCTCCTGAACGAGGCCCGCGCGCAGCGGCGCAAGGACGGCCTGCGCGACGCGGGGAGGATCCTGCGGCCGCTCTACGAGAGCTTCGCGGAAGCCGAAAGGACGCAGTCCGGCGCGGAGCCGGTCATGGAGAACGCGCAGAAGATTTACGCCGGGCTGACGTACAGCAACGGGCGGCTGGACGAGTACGTGGAGGAAGGCGCGGGGCGGGGGTACAGGGCTTGATACGGATCGAATGCCAACAGATTAAGATTTCGGGGGTGCGGCAAATTTTAGCGGGATACGCAATAATACAGTAGGGAACGCCGCCCTCGGCGTTCCGGAGTTTTGCGCCGCCCTCGGCGTCCCGCAGTTGTCGTAAGATTCGGGTAACGGGACGCCCAGGGGGACGTCCCCTACGAATTCCCAGGAAAATTTGCCCACCCGGATTTCGGCGAATGGTTCCCGTGGGGCAAACCTTGTGTTTGCCCTGGGATTCGGGCAAAACAAGCTCTGCCCCTATGGTTTCGTGAACTATGTCATTGGTTTTTTATCCCTTGAACTTATCCTTTGGCAAATCCACAAAGTCTAACATGGATGTCTTGTCTCTCAGATAAATCTTGATCGGAACCCCCCGATTTATGCAGTTGTTTATCACATATTTCGTGCCTCTGCTCATACCGTCCCAGAATGCCAGCACAATATCGCAGTATTCAATAATCTGCATGTTGCGTATAAGAGGAGCCTTACGCCCGTATCTTGGGTAATCGGGTAAAAATTCGGTCAGCTTTATGCCAAGCGCGTGCGCATACTCCCTGGCGCAGGTGTCCACGCCGATTGCTCCGCCTGAAACTATTTCGGATGTTTCCTCCGGGACATACAACGTAAAATTTTGCACAAGCAAATTTCTTGAACCTATAATACCCGTTTTCATGAAATCACCTCATAAAATATTGTGTACTCCAATAGAGTACACAATAACCATTATATCTCAATATGTACTTAAATTAAACTCACTGAAAATATTTTCGAGGTGAGTTCATGAAAAAATATCTGAGGCACATCGGGATTCGCTTGGAGGACGAGGAGTTGCATGAAAAACTGCATTACATAGCTAAGTACGAGGGGCGTTCGGCAAACGCGCATATTCTGTATTTGATTAGGCGGGATATAGAAAAATTTGAGGCTGAACACGGGAAAATAATCTCGGGCGATAACGCATAAGTGAGTGTCCATGGAAATTCTCTCTGTCATTCTGAGGCGTAGCCGAAGAATCTTGCTTTTGACATGGAGGTGAAAGATCTATTACTTCGCTCAGGATGACAGCGGGCTGTGGCTTTCGGGTTTCCATGGAAACACTAAGTATTGCGGAGGCGATTGCAGGTGGATTTATATAAAGAGATGTGGAAAATAGCAAACCGGAAAGCGAATAATATACTAAGAATAGAAATGAATAAAAGAGCCCTTAACCGGGTAGATTTTTCAATGAACCCTAAACGGGTAGATGAGCAGTGTAGCAAGGCCTCTCACTAAAGTGAGAGGCCTTGCTAATTACCTGTAAAACCTACACTCATCCGCCGCTCTAAGCAGCGCCTTCACATTCGGGAGCGGCACGTCCGGCCCGATCTCTATCGAAAGCCCGAGCCCGCCTTGCGGCAGATACAGCGCCTCCACGCACCTTTTCACGTGGTCGGCGCATTCCCCCGGCCGGGCGAACGGGAACATCTGCCTGTCCAGGTCCAGGTTTATCGGATATTTGCCCTTGCACACCCGCGCGAGATTGTCCAGGCCGTTCGCCCGGAACTGGGGGTTGACCATGTCCGTCCCGGCTTCGAACAGATCCGGGATTATCTCCCATATGCACCCGTCCGTGTGCAGATAGACGAGCTTGCCCGCCGCGCGCGCGACGCCGAAAATCTTTTTGAAGGCGGGCTTCAGGTATTTCCGCCACTTTTCCGGGCCGACGGCCAGCCCGTGCTGCATACCCAGGTCGTCCCCGTAATAGAGGACCTTTCCGGGCCTATCAGCCAGGACGGCGGTCTGGATGCAGTTGTGCTCCGTTACCTTGTCGATCAGGATACGGAGCTCCGGGCATTCCTCCGCGAAGTCCGTCATGGCCTCCTCGAAACCGCGCAGATCCAGAAGCCTCAGGTACAGGAAGCCGTGCGGGATGCTGCCGTCCCGGTTTTCCGGGATTTTAAGCGTCAGGATGTCCTCCCGGTTCGGCAGGGGATGCCCCTTGACTATGGCGTCCTGCCCCTCGCCGATGTTCTCCCAGACGCAGCCCCACTCGTCCGTGTAGCTGCCGACGTGGTACCTCTGCGGATACCAGTGGTCCTCCGCGGAGTAACCGTCTTTGATCGTCCCGAAAAACTGCGGGTATTCCCGCATTATATCGGCCATTTTTTCGCCGTGCTTAAGGAGTACGGCGGGAAGGACGCCCACAGAAACGGGTATCTCCTCCGGGTATTGCCAGGTCATGGCCTTTATGAGCAGTTCCTCGCTCGCCAAAATGAGACCTCCTCGGGAATTATTTTCCGGCGTCTTTGCGGCCATTTTTCCGGATTGCCGCGTCAGCGCCTCCTAGCAGACCTCCTGCGAGTATGCGTCGTCGG
>JGI20166J26741_10811115_pt1 | contig 15038 bp, 11 predicted proteins | sample TergutCu122P5_FD_26741 | JGI IMG/M metagenome (IMG submission 26741)
TGACTACATTGAAGGACAGTAAAACTTCGAAACATGTATCTATTTTGTATCAGTTGTAAATAAATAGTTTCCACTATTAAAGTTCCAACCCTCGTATTATAATTTCATAGAACTGTAATCACATAAACATTAACATTCCTGATGGCGGTAAATGTAAGGCCAGTTCTCAATTTTGCTATCTTCAGTCACGAGACCCGCTAATGACAGGGGTCAAATGTTGCTTTTCATCGGTTTACTTGGTGTCACCGATGCTGCAACAATTAATTGTGCTATTTCCTGCACATCACGTGTAACTGTTATTTCACTGTTTCACCGTGTATTTTAATTCACTGAATCTTATACACCATCTAATGCCCTTCTATATACAATAAAATAGTAATCTAAAATGTTCACATTAAAACACTTAAAAACGCTCCAACATGTTTCGACCATCATTCAGACCATCTTCAGGAAGCTCGTATGTTCCTTGTTAAAGTCACTGATTTTAAAACTTGTTAAAAATGTAAAACGTCAATGTGGTGATGCGGCAGCATAACATTGGTGTGTGTGCGTGCGTTCTGTGTGGAGAAGTATGCATACCTCTCCACACAGAACGCACGCACGCACACACACCAGTGTTATGCTGCCGCATCACCACATTGACGTTTTACACTTTTCACAAATTTTAAAATCAGTGAATTTAACAAGGGACATACGAGCTCCCTGAAGATGGTCTGAATGTTGATCGAAACATGTTGGAGCGTTTTTAAGTGTTTTAATGTGAACATTCTAGACTAATATTTTATTGTATATAGAAGTGTATTAGTTGGTGTATAAGATTCAATGTAAGCCTTATAGTTTTTTGCAAACAAAATTACATCATGTGCGCCTGCTCGGTGACGATATTTAACTAATAAATAAATATAGGCTTGGATACTTGCTAAGAGTATTCTAACACATGTAGTTTCGAGACGACCGAATCATTGTTTACGGTATTTAAAAACTGAACTTTATGTAGCAGTGTATTTGAAAAAGAGTTTTTGGTCTTATGTATAATATCTCACGAAAATTCTCTAGGCACCAAAACGTCGGTGCTCTTCCCAATTTCCCATTCAGGTACTTTTCGCCGTGTGGTGCTAATTGTTATGTGAATTCGACACGGTGCTGACGGACTACACTTAGTAGCTCGGCTTTCTCCTGCACAGCCTGAAGTCACTAAGGAATGCAGTGCAGTGCCGATTCACTGGCTATACACCTACGGAATTCCGCACAATAAGACATCGACCATTGAATACTGCCGTTTCACACTTCCGCATATTGGCTTGTAAAGTAAGCATATAACTTTACCTGTGTACCTCATGAAGGAAGAAGAGGGTGCTGTATGGGGGTGAGTGGTCAGCTTTACAGGCCAGTCACATTAATCACGGCACCCAGTGAAGAGGAGGCTGGGTGAGTCAGATCCTTCTAAACCGTGCCACAGCTGGTCTGGATGTCTTTGAGACTCTTGTTTCCAGCCAAAGATAGAACCATGATTCCTGTGACATCCAACAGGTTTTTCAGTCACTATGCTGACTTGGCTAAGCGGATGCCCACGTGAGCCTTTATCTGCCAGTAACACAAGGTTTGTAAACTCACTGTTAACATCTTCTGATCCCAGATTATGGAACAGGGCTTCATTCCTCCTGACGTAGCTTGTTGTGCCGCTATGCAAGACACCATGCCTACCCTCTTTGCAGCACTCGATCTCCGAAATGGACAATATATTATCTGTTATCCTTCATAAACTTGAGGCATTTCACGGAATGTGACGTATCTTCTTGGTGAAACTGGTTTAGCTCACGTAAAGTGCACTGATAAAGGAATAAGTTATTTACACAGTTTTTACAGTGGGTTAGAATTTCCTCGAACAGCAATTAGCTGAAAGTTATTATTCAAATGCTCTGTGTTTATGCCCCAGGATGGTTTAGTTAACAATAACACGAAATGGAAACATTTCAGCTGAGATAGCCGTAAAGCGGTAAACATTACAGTTGTTAATATAAACGTTTAGAATAAGGATGTGTATTCAAAAAATAAAAGGCTAGTTAACACGGTAAGTGGTAACGGACAGTACGCAGAGTACGAAATTCCCGGAGGTTTTCTCTACGGTTTATTAATCTGATTTGCAGCTGGTTTATAAACGGCATTTTAAGCAAGCACATGTATTAAGATAAAAAGGGGAAAAATTAATAATTAAGCGGCATAATAAATCACAAAACTGAAACCTCAACGAAGTTTTTCTATGCTTTGAGGGGATGGGGTGTTGTGGAGGGATGTTTATCTACGCCACTGAGTGTGGATATCACATACTCAATAACGTAATCCGACAAATGCAATTTCTCACACTTCACATTAACTCCGTATTGTGTACCAGCCTTCGACACACATTTCTTAGAGCAATATTTAACACCTGCATTCTTTCTTTCCTTTCAGAGAGGCATCATCACAACCTCTAAGAATGAATACTACATCATTAACCCTCTACCTAGTCGGATTCGACGAAGATCTACCAGTAAACCGCACGTGATCGTGAAGTGGGTACCGCCTTATTTGAAAGCAAGGGACGACAAAGTGCTATCGTGTACGTTGCGCCATCGAAATTACGTCAACAAAGAAGTTCGAGATGAAAATTCAAACTCGCATATGTCTGAAATAAACCACATACTGTCGAATAGCCATATTAGTTCCTTCGACAATTCTAGGACATTTAGCAGTGGTAAACACGAAATTTCAAGAAGTTCTGCTCCGGCCCTTGTACATGATTTGAACAGAAGCGCTGGAATTAATTTAAAAAAGACTGAAGTGTTGACACTAAAAAAAGACGTGAATGCGGGATCGGTACAGAGAGCACTTATGTTCAATAATGATTTTCACACAATACATTTATCGCCTGAATGGGACAGAACGAAATTTGGTGACAATAGGGACAGTGGAATTCCAGACGTAAGCCACTGTCACGATTGTTTAGAAGACAAGGATGGTGGCGTGCCCGGAAGAGGTAGAAGGTCCGTGGTGTTGCTACCAGGAACGCCCATTCACGTGGAGACAGCCGTGTTTATAGATAAGGACCTATACCAACATATGGCTCTCAATTTCCCTGCAGATACCGAACGCGAGCTGGTGCGTGTTGTGCTCGCCATGATCAACGCGGTGAGTCTGCAATCATCACACAGCTGCAATTATTTCAGTTTTATTATTTTTTTTTAATATCTCTTCTAGGGCAGGCCTATAGGACATTTCTGTTTTTGATTTGACAATCAAGTCTGAAGGATTTCTGCTCGCCGTAAATGGTTGAGCACTTTAATTTGCATCTCTCCACACATCACTGCCGCCTTCTTGAGAGCACATATATTTTATTTATTCTGTAGCGCTTCGACCCGATTCCGGGTCATGGCCTCTCCTTGCGAGGCTTCATGATCACATTCAGACACACCACAGTGGGCAGGACTCCTCTGAACGAGTGATCAGCCCGTCGCAGAGACCTCTGACAGCACTCAACACTCACAAGAGACAGACATCTATGCATCCGGCGGGATATCAAACCCGCAATCCCAGCAAGCGAGCGGCCTTAGACCGCGCGGCCACTGGATCGGCAAGTGCACAGTTTCCGTATATGAAATCAAAAGAAGACGGGTTTAAATAATAAAGCAGGAAGGGAACATAAGGAAACACTTCAATCACGACAACCGACCCTCAACCCGAAAGCTGATTCGAGGCCCTCCTCACTCAGGACCTTCAGTGTGTCCCAGAGTTTTCGGATTCCCATTTGCAAGTCCACGGAGCCGGAATAAATTAATTCTATACTGACTGAGCTATTGGCTAGAAGACTGAGGTATCGGAGGTTCATTCCCGGCAAAGGCACAGGTTTTTTTCTCGTCTCCAAAGCATACAGCACGACTCTGGGCTCCAGGCAGCCTAATATCCAATGGAAAACGAGGCGCTTCCCTCGGGGATAATGCGGCCGCAGGGTGAAAAGACTGTTTTCGTCCATCATACTTACTAGCCAGTTGATCTTCTCATCTTATGCACTACTCATTACTTTCTGCATAACACTTCGGCAGTGGTTCTGTCATCCTTCCCACTCTTACGTGTGTGCTACTGGTACATGTTCTGATTTCGGAGAGTTAATATTTTTATTTACCACTTCTACAGAAAAGCCTAATCCATCGGTGTCTGTGGAGCCTTACGGTTAAAAAAGTGGGTCGGGATAGCGCAGTCGGTACAGCGACTGGTTACGGGCTGGCCGATCCGAGGATCGAATCCTGGTAGGGGCGAGATAATCCGCACCCGTCCAGACTGGCCCTGTATAATGGGAACGGGGTCTCTTACCCGGCGGTAAAGCGGCCGTGACATGGTGTTAACCACCCACCATCATCTATCGCTGAGGTTAAAAAAGAATAGAGCTATACCTCTACCTCTCCCCCAGGCCTTCATGGCGTGTTACAGGGTAAAGTTTGCCTTTAAGGTTAGAATATCTCTTTTTGCTCTAAAACTGCAAGGCTGTTTGAAGGAACGAGAGGAAACATATTTGATTTGGCATTTGGTTAGACAAGTAATGTCTGTGTAGTAAGGGATGTAACATACAGGTGAACCCACAGTTACATACAATGAAGCTCTGACTAATATATTTGCCACAACACTCAGATGGGAACGGCAAACATAATTTTGTCTTTCAGTATCACCAAAGAAGAAGTCTGACTGTTAACAGGCTTCTCATGGCTTTACAGGTGCAACTCCTGTACCATGATCCTTCACTTGGGCGCCAGGTGAACTTTGTTCTCAAACGTCTGGAAATCCTTCATGTGGATCCACCATCACTGCAGCGTCCACATGACATTGATCGCTTCCTTAGCAGCTTCTGCACCTGGCAGCGAGGGGAGAATCCTCCAGGAGACTCTGACCCTCTGCACTGGGACCATGCCCTCATCCTTACGGGGCTTGATCTCTATGTTGTTAGTAAGAATGGCAAAGTGAGCAGTCAAGTTGTTGGTATGTACAGACACTATGGCAGTTACAAAGAGTGTACCATAAATATCAATATTAAACATTTCTTTGTATTGTAACACATGGAATTAAATGATGAGACTGGCATATTGCAGGCTATATGCATTTATATGGTAGCACAAGTATTAATTTTATCATTTAAATATTTTTACATGCTCTTTATGAAGTTAAACAAGAATGTCTCACATGAAGACCACTTCCAATTTAATATCAGCTACTGAACACTTTGGTTCATTACCATGAAATTTTGAAAAGTCGAGCAAGCATGACTTTCCTTGAAAACAGACTAAGTAAGGTCAAAATATCCTGAAGAAAATGAATAAATTTATACCCATACCTTCCATATTTCTTAACCAATTTAGGTAAAATTCAATATATAAATTTCCACATGAAGTCATTGAGTATTTTAAGTTTCGTAAAATTAGTCTAAATGAAAATCAAAATCTCCTTAAGGACATAAATAAATTTATGCCCACATTTTCCACGTTTCTTGAACAGGTTTGGTGAAATTCAGTATATTAAGTTCTCCATATGATGTCCTTGAAAATTTATGAGTTTCGTAAAAATCGGTTGGGTGAAAGATATGTTTTCCTTATAGGTATAAATTAAATGTTGCCCTATTTTCCACAGTTTCATCTGACTTACATATAAAATTCGGTACAGGAGATGAGCATTTGTGAGTTTCATGAAAATTGGTGAAGTGAAAGTCATACTTCACTTAGAGCTGTAAATAAATTTGTCCACATTTTCCACATTATTTTTTGATTGGAATAAAATTCAGTGTAAGATATAAACATCCATGAGTATTGAATATATGTGGAAGTAAGGCCATACTGTCTTATTGGCAACAATGGCATTACACTTAAGCATATACTCTAAAGCTAGGACATTTCGAAAGTAATGAATGCTTTTGTAAAATCCGTGCACTTTGTCATGGAGTGCACCATCTGCAATATTTATATAGTTGTTCAACATGACAATGGAGAATGCAGTTGTGCGGAAGATTGCTGTGAAGAAGTACCTCCTTATTCAAGAAACACACATTTTTAATGTCCACTGAGAGTTGTTTAAAATGACCAAGGAAAATACTCTTGTCACAACTCACAGCAGACTGTAGGCTACTTAAAATAAATAAATAAATAAAATGTTTACACCATAATAGGAATGTTAGAAATCTGACCTTCATGATGCCTGGAAGAACTGATTTTATGCTGCGTTCTGCTGCCACTGATGCAAACACATGAAAATTTGTATTGTGTCTAAAAATTCTTTCTTTAAGAAATCTGTAGGGAGTATTTTGACAACCTCTTGGAAGTCCAGACTTAGCTCTCAGCTATTTCATTCTCTTTGGACCACTGCATGAGTTGATGGGAGGTCAAATTTTGAATGCAATGAGCAAGTTTGGCAGAATGTCTATAACTTTTAGGAGAATCTTCAAAAGACCTCTATGCAACACAACTCATAAAGATCATACAAAAGTAAAATATATAATACATTGGAGGATAATTATGTACACATAATCTCCAAATGTTTGTGATGCTATTTATTTGTGATAAAAATCTGTTGTTGACAAATTCAATTGGTAGAATGGGTATTAAAATTAAATACATATTTTTAAGGTAAAACCTAAAATTATTTCTTATTATGTTGCTGTATATTCATCACATCAGAAGGCGCATACATCAGTTATAAAACGCTGCTTTAATACTAAGGTTCTGAAAACTAGATGGATGAAGCTGAAAAAACATCAGCCACTATAACATACAGCGTGACCATTTAAACAATCCATGTCACTCAGTTTACACAGAGACCTTTAAACAGGCACTATGTTCCTCTTTACACTTCACTCAGAACTACTTGCACCCATTTGAACCGGGCAATAAATATAATTATATACCACGTTAACTCATCATCCTCCATCACTTCTATGACTGTGGGTCTTCTGCTTCCATTTATTTCTGTCATTTATTGCATATCTTTCATCACTTGACCTCTCCATTTGTTTTTGGTCTCTCTCGTTGTCATTGGTTTGACACCTGTATGAGGATTCAGTTTGTATGAGACACAGACGGAAGAACTTGAAGGTATGTAAAGCAGTCAATATACTAACCACTTGTCCAACTCAGATTGCAGTGTCACTGTTATTAAACTGACCGTCCAAACAATATAGGCTCTTTACAATGCAGTTAGTAAACTAGCTGCCGATTCTTAAAGGGTTAATTTCTGAGAGAATATCCCCATTGCCATTTTTGTACATGCCATTTAGATATTTATAAAATATAATAAACATGCAATATTGGGTTATAAATTTGTCGCCTTAGTTCATGTTTAAAAGTTTTAGTAACAAAGTTACAAACACCTCATAATTGTAATTTCAGGCCTGGCTCCTGTAGCTGGTATGTGTACTGCAACCAGCAGTTGCACTGTTAATGAAGGTCGACACTTCGAGAGTGTTTACGTAGTGGCACATGAAATAGGACACAAGTAAGCTTTTTGAATACTTACATTAGCTTTCTGTTATGAATTAATGGTAAATCTGATGCATTTTCCACAGCAAATACCAGTATTAAACATGTTACAAACTGAAAAAATTAATTCTCTATGTGCAAGGGTTTATGTCTCAGTACTGTTGGAAATGCTGCATTTTTGCCCTATCATACACTGAAATGTATAACTTTTTAAGATAATGACCCTCTTTGTACTTAATTTTCAATGTGTTCTGTTTCATATTCTTAGCCTTGGCATGCGACATGATGGGCCTTCAGCAGAAAATGAGTGCGATCCTGGAAGTTACATCATGTCACCAACCTTGGGAAGTGGAAAGATCACGTGGTCTTCCTGTAGTCGACGGTACCTGCAAATGTTCCTGGAGTAATTATCACTTTCTTTTTTTAAAATGCCTCTTGAAGTAATAAAATGAGTAATTTTATGTCTAAGGCTCTACAGTTTGCAAAAAGTTGATTGCCCTGAGGATAACAACAATATGATCGCAACATGCTGCAAGAAAAGCTATGACAAATTAATATTACCTTTGATAAAGTTGAGTTGATTTTCAGAAATACCAATTATTATTACAATTAGCACAACAGGATGTCTAACATCAAAACATAACAAAAGTTGTGAAAACTCATAAGCCAGCTTTCCTACTGCATAGATTTCTGGTTATACATGTCTATTATTACTGTTATTGTCATCGTTTTGTTGAACTTCTGTATATGTTAAATTTGTTAGACATCATCTGAAAATTTGACATCATCACCACGTTATTAATTGCTGACTTAAAAAAATAGTTCATACATACTTAGTTGGTACTGTGGTATGTCTTTGTTCCGAATTTCACAGGAGCAACTTCAAATATGCCATTATTTATTACCTTCAAATCAAAAGCTACTTAAAATTTTTGCACAGCCACTATCCCATTAATTTAGAATACATAAAAGTATTAAAGTTGAGTTGTCCTTGTGCTTCATACGGAACTGCACCATCAAGACATATGGGAAAATTCTAAAATGTGTGGTCACCCCACTGCTTGACCCCTGGTACCCACTGGATAAGATGGGTTGGCTCCAAACCTGGTCTGGACACTATGGAAAGGAGAAAAAATGACTTGCCCCTGCCAGGAATCGAGCCCTGTTCCTCAAAATGTATACTGCCTGAATGAAAGCTGCATATATCAGTAGAGTCCCTCACTGTACAGCATTGTGGGACCAAAAATTAAGCGGCACTATTACAGTTCCCATCATACAATTTTGAACATTCATAATTCTACAATGAAGTCTAAGAAATTAGGACATGCAACTTCGAGGTGTCTTCCTAACAAACAACCTTTGTACCAAATTTCATGAAATTTGATGAATGATTCAAAAATTGAAATGGAAGGATAGAGAGACATAATGGTGATCTCAAAAGCCCTTTTTTATTTCTCCAAAAAAAGAAAGAGTATCTGATGCCTGTGTCACAAGTTTTGATTTCATAAAGACATCATCATCATCAGCAGCAAAGAGTGTGAGAGATAAAAGATACAGACAGATGAGTAAACATGACCTTTGCATTATAAGTTCATTTCATGTGCTCTGCACATACAATGAATCAAAATGATGAATTCATTTAAAAAAGTTACTTTTTCTTTTGTAATCAGAACACCTCAGTCACAGTGTCTGCTGGACCACAGCAGTTCTGGTGGACAGCTGGACCACAGTGCTGAAGGAGCATTACCTGGAGAGAGGTTTAATGCAGACCAACAGTGTGAGTAGCACTTTCTAAATGGACCAGTGACACCATGTATCTTGCTGGTATAAGTCAACATTGTTTAACAAGGCTCTCTAAATAGAGTAAGAAGTTATGATATTGTTTACTTCTATTGCTTAACCATCTGTCATGAGGCTAGCAGATCCTGTAAATTGGTTATTTAACAGTGATTCATTCATGTGCATGATTTACACTAGTCACATATAACTTCAGTTTCACACAGGCACATGTATGTTTTAATATGAATTCATAATCTTCCTTTGTACAAAATTTCAAATGCACAATTCCATAACCACCAGAAGACAGCACAAGTAAAGATTTAATGTGGCTGCCATATGGTAATTGCAAAAAAAGTTGTAGTAAAAGCTGAACATTTGGTAAAGATCTATTCCAACACAGAATTTCAGAACCCTGTATCAGAGTGGTTCTAATGTCACTCTTACCTCATAAGCCAACATGATTTACATGTTGGTATTATTGATACAACAGATTGCACAGTAGAGGTAAGAACTCATGTTGTATAGTGTTCATCATCACATTTAATCAATATCTGTAGATCTGTTCAATGTTATTAGAGGGAATAGGCATGCTGCTGGACAGACAAGCATAAAGACATGAAGTTGTATGCCAATCTTTCCTTAAAAAAAAAGTACAGAACGTATCCGAAAAACGGAACTTCCTACTGTGTCTCCGGCTGCCTCACAAATATAAAATAGGAACAGGTGCAGCAACTGTGTTGAAGAAATTCTCATCTATTCTCAAAAATAAATACGCCATGTCAAATGGATGTCCATGGAATAACAGTGAAAACTTTGGATTTCAACTCCAGTAATAAAACTGGCAGGGAATTCTTCCAAAAATCCAGATTTGTCATCATGATGGAATTTGTTAGAGTACTCCAAGAAATCTGACTGTGCAATGAAGCTCAACATGTTCTTGTACCAGCATGTCCTAATTTACAATTGATGAAAATATTAATTTAATAACCTACCATTGGAAACAATTAAAAATGATGTACTCTAATATTTCTGACAAAGACTATCTACGGATTGTACAGTACATGTATTTTGGAAAAAAATCTCTCTTAAGCAAGATTATGTTGTTGATGTAAGTTCCTCACATAAAATATGCAGACAAAACTGGCACCATAACATACAATTTGCATTCACTTACTTTTAACCCATCTGGTATTACCAAACATTTTCTTCATTATCAAAGAAAAACCTGTATGATTGAAAGATTGTTTACATTCCATAGAACTTTCATGCTATCTACTATGAAATTCACTTTTGTTCCTTTGGACAGTGATGCAATAAGCCTGGCAGGTTCTTCTCTCTCTTTCACTGTCCAATACAGGAGTCTGGCTCATTATATGATGCAAATAAACATATTTTTCCACAGGTATGCTAAAATATGGCCGTGGAAGTATCCATTCCACACAGCAATTACTTGATGATGTCTGTCGTGATCTGCACTGCCAACGAGACCGTTATACTTGGACTTCACATCCTGCGCTTGAAGGAACTTTCTGTGGAACAAACAAGGTAAATATGACCTTACACAGCATCCAGAATTCTGACAATATATTGCAGGTTTTATTGATGATTAAAATCCAAATTTCAGTGACAAAAGTGGCCAAATGCAGTTACATATGATCAGCCTCAATTTTATTACACAGCTGCTGCTAGAATACGGTAAAAACACAAATTATTTTGAACACCAGATTTGTAGGGGAATGACTGCATCATAACAACTTTGTTATGCACTCATTTCCTAACTTGTTTTTACCAAACACAAACAACAGAGCATGCTCACAGGTTATGATGCGTTTGCACAGTATTTCCTCATAACACACATGTCCCTTATGATTCTCGCACACGATGACATATCTAATGAGTATGCAAGTCCCAGAATTTTTTTTTTTATATCTGGCTTTAAGATTGAGTTTGCAGTACCATGGAATTTAATCACCTCTGCTTTTTATCCACCTCTAACTAACTTTTCTTTTTATGTATACTGTGCTGGATATCAGCCAATGTTTCTAATCACAGCCATTTCTAAATCTCTTTATCATAAATGCTTATTTAGACATATTATGATGTCAGTTACTGGTCTTAATAATCTTCATATTCTTAGTAGTGAAAGCAATTCATTCACCATTTGTATGTCCAGTATTAAGATGCACCATACAGTCCTGCATTTATCATTTATCATTCTCTTGCACATTCCATTCATATGTTAGTTTACATAGATATAGCCTTGGCTCAGGAGGTTAGTTATTGGCCCCTCACCAAGGCGACCTGGGTTCAATCCCTCACCAGTCCATGGGGGATTTGTGGTGTACAAAGTGGCACTGGAACAAGTTTTTCTCCGAGTGCTTCAGTGTTCCCCTGTCACTATAATTTTACCAATGTTTCATATTCATTCATATATCACCGGCTATACAATTATAGTACATGTATGTACCATTAAATAACCCAAGCAACAGCAGCAGTGTGCACTTGTTTTGTAGTAATTTCTATATGGGCATCATATAATAAGTAATTGCCTGGGCACATAACTATAAGTTCATGAAAGTTGACACTGTAAGTTACCAGTTTATGGACATACTATTGTTAACAGTGGTGTCGCAGTGGTAGGTGTGTTGGGAGAGGACTTTCAGCATTTGAAGCGGGATTTTCACCCAATCAAAGGGTGGATGGTGCATGGAGTGAATGGTCACCATTTTCAGAGTGTGCCTCAGGCTGTCTGTACAGTGATGAAGGACGATTACATGCTGGGAGCACAGGCATCATGGTATCAACAAGACGATGCAACAATCCCAGGTATGCAATATGTGATAGAACTTTCCTGATGTTCTTCAATTTAAGGTTTTCCTCATTTTAGTAATCAGATCTTTGTTCCTGAACAGCTGGTATGAACTTGCAGTTTGGCTGCTACAAAATTTCCAACATTTTTATATTTTTATCAGTATGAACGTGAAACTTGTAATATTACAGCAAACAGAACAATGAAATCTGAACTAATTATTCGGATAGAATTAGTAAGAAATGCATTTTGCAGATTTCAACTGTCTTGGATATTACAAAAGAGAATATATATATGGGCTGAAAGGAAATTTGCTCCCAAGCTTTCCATAGTGCATTCTTTGTTAAAACATAAGCCACAAATATTATGTAATGGATGCTCTGAGACATTTGGTATTTAAAATACATACTGCCATCAAATAGGGTTAACTTCTCAGAAAATACAGCATGCTGCTTTGTGTACTCAAGACATATGGTATGCAGCGGCTTTGTTTGAATGATCATGGAATACACATATAACATATACTGTGACATGCTCTTACTCCTCAGTACCAGTAACAGTCAAGCTGGTACTGACACCTAGGAAAACACACTGTTATCCTGACAGATTTCATCCAGATGCTGATGTGTTACCAGTGAAGCAGCATATCCATGAGACAGGAAGCCTAACATGTACGGTACTTGAAAATGTGGATCACACCTGGACTCTATGGACACCAGCCAATGAAAATGCCAAAATTGCAGCAGTGAAACGAATGAATAAAGACGTTCATGTGAAATAACAATAGAACTGGAACTAACCCAACCAAAGATCTTGAAAGTATTTCATAATGATCACTGGCATCCATATCACCACTCACACAGTGCAAATCTTTTATCATTTACCTTTGTCTTTCTAATGAATCATCCAGTTTTATTTTAAGTATGTATGCTTCATGCCCTTCAAGAGATGAAAGTGGAACAGAATATCTTCTATCTTACCTAAAATGTACATTAAGGTTTCTTATCTTAAAGTGTCAAGAGCTATAAAACAAAGATGCTGCACCAAAACTCCATGTCCTTCTCTCACATAATAAAAACAATCATTACAATCACTACTTGCCCACTGACACAATATCACATACCAAAAGAATTGAACCTCCAGTCAGTACTGCCTAATAAACCAACAGTAAAATCTGAAATTTCAGAAGAGAACTGAGACTTCAGATACTGTGTCCACCATCCATCTTCTCTGCTACTAATTTTTAAGCAATGGTGATTTTCATTAAACTGATAATTAATATTATAATACATTTTAGCCTCTGTAATTCCCTACTAAAAGCAGCAGCATAGTAGGAGAGCAGCAATTTCAAAATATTTTTAAATAACTGCTCTGCTTCACAGAGTTAGTTATTTAGCTACAGACTAATTGTTAGTTGATGTTTACAGGCCTGAAAATGGTGGTTTGCCCTGCAGGGGCAGTGATCGCAGATACCGAACATGTTTAGCTGAACAATGTGGGAATGTTCAGCAAACTACTATTCAAAATTTTGCTGATCAAATTTGTCTTCGAGCTCGAGAAGTTGACACAGAGTTACTGGGAACTGGGCTTCAGAGGATAAGTTCGGACTGTGAGTTATTAATTAAGTTTGCTGTACCAGCTGTATATGACTATACACTGTTAAATGGTAAAATTACTTTAACAATAGTGAGTTAAGGGGGATGTACTATACCTGAATATATGGAGGAAGATGGTCAATTCCAGGGGCCGCATGGTCTAAGGCATGGTCTGCGGCCACTCACTTGCTGAGATCGCAGGTTTGAATACTGCTGGGATCATGGATGTCTGTCTCTTGTGGGTATTGTGTGTTGTCAGGTAGAAGTCTCTGCATCAGGCTGATCGCTCATCCAGAGAAGTCCTACCAAGTGTGGTGTATCTGAGTGTTATCATGAAGCCCCCATAATGAGGAGACCCTGGCCCACTAGGGGCTGCTGCAATATGGGGGGAAAAAATGGAATAAGATCACAAAATTCCTCAGTCAGGAGAGCTTGTCTCTATAGCAGGATTAAAACCTAACCCTCCCAAACACCACAACACAGTATTCAGCCAGTCTGCAAGTCCAGCTAATGTTAATGTACTGGATATACATGTATGCAGTTATTAAATTATATGTAATTCATTATTCTTAGTGTCTACCTCAACTTTTATAGGTTAATAATTCAGGGAGTGATTTTAATTTACATGTTAATGATAATAATAGGTACAGTTCTGGATCAAACTGTTTTTTTTAGCAAAACAGATTATAATAAGTATTTATAATCATGGTCACCAAACTTTACACATCATTCTGAATGTCATAATCTGTTTTCCTATATGAGCTATCTGAACAACAAATGATAATTGGTATTTGTTAAATGGTAAATTATAAATATGTTTAAGCATGAAAATATTTCTTTCGGTAAGAACAGTCCAAATAAGTTAATGTGGAGGAGACTATAGGTCACAAAGGGCCTTCATTAACGGAAAGTTTGTAATTTCTGTACAGTGAATTGCAGAGAAAAATGGTAAATTATAAATATTTTGGTCAGAATGCTCTTGGATGATAATTCACTGACCAAGACAGAACATAGTATTAAAGGGTGGAGGGGGGGGGAAGGGGTGGAAGTAACATGAGTACCACTGTGATAGAGAATAAGTTAAAATACTACATTAAGATTAAGGCAACAGCTATTAAGATTGCCTGTAACACCTTCAAACCTCTCCTCTCAATACTATTAGTGGTTAAAATCTTCTCCACATTTCAGCGGAAGAAGCATGCAATGTGTGGTGTTACAAAAGAAGTGGAGGATATAAGAGTCGAGGATGGACATTCCCTGATGGCACAACCTGTCAGAGTTATCGATCACGATACGGGAAGTCTATGTATTGCATCAGTGGCAGATGTGAGGTAAGGTCTATGGAACATTCAAGCCTACTTTTAA
>JGI20166J26741_10812226_pt1 | contig 15035 bp, 13 predicted proteins | sample TergutCu122P5_FD_26741 | JGI IMG/M metagenome (IMG submission 26741)
CTCCCCCGCTTGGCGGGGGAGGGCCAGGGAGGGGGAGCGGCGCTTGAAGTTGCGCATGGCGTTCAGAAAAATGTCAGCATTTGAATCAAAACCGCTCTAATAACGGCACGCGAAGGCGAAGCGCAATTTGGCGATGGAATCAGACTTGCGTTTGCAGCCAGTCGCCAGCCCCAGCGCCGGCGACGTAGCCGCTGGCGAAGCAGGCGGTCAGCAGGTAGCCGCCGGTCGGAGCTTCCCAATCGAGCATTTCACCGGCGCAGAAGACGCCGGGTAAACGTTCGATCATCAGGCGGGCGTCGAGGGCTTCAAAACAAACGCCGCCGGCCGTGCTGATGGCTTCGTCGAGCGGGCGCGGGGCGCGTAGTGGCAAGGGCAGCGCTTTCAGCGCGGCGGCCAGACGTTGGCTGTCTTGCAGGCCGTCCACGCCGAGCGCTTCGCGCAGCAGGCCCGCTTTGACGCCGGCGATACCGGCTCGCCGGCGCAGATGGCTGGTCAGTGAATCGCGGCCGCGCGGTTGGGCAAGGTCGGCCGTCAGCCGCTCCCGGCTGCGCCCGGGCGCGAGATCGAGGGTCAATATGGCTTCTCCCGTTTCTGCCAGTGCGTCACGCAAGGCAGCGGACAGCGCATAGACCAACCCGCCTTCGATGCCGTGCTTGCTGATGATGAATTCGCCCGCTACCTGCCGCCCGGCGAAATGGGCGACGACGGGCTTGACCGGCTGGCCGGCAAAACGCTCGCGAAAGTGCGCGCTCCAGTCGACATCGAAGCCGCAATTGGCCGGGCGCAGCGGTGCGACCGGCACATCGCGAGCAGCCAGTAGCGGCACCCAGGCGCCGTCGGAACCGAGTTGCCGCCAACTGCCACCCCCCAGGGCCAGGACAGTGGCCGCCGCAGTGATGGCGATTTCGCCGGCTGGCGTGGCGAAACGCAGCGCGCCGTCGGCGTTCCAGCCGAGCCAGCGGTGACGCACGTGCAGGCGCACGCCGGCTGCGCGCAGGCGGTGCAGCCAAGCGCGCAGCAGCGGCGCCGCTTTCATGTCGGCGGGAAAAACACGGCCCGACGAGCCGACGAAGGTGTCGATGCCGAGGTCGTGAATCCAGGCACGCAGATGTTCGGGACCAAAGACATCGAGCAGCCGGGCGATTTCAGCCTGGCGTGCGCCATAGCGTTGGCGAAAGAGATCGGCCGCTTCGCTGTGGGTGATGTTCATGCCGCCCTTGCCGGCCATCAGAAATTTGCGCCCGGGCGACGGCATGGCTTCGTAAATATCGACAGCCCGTCCGGGCACGGCGGCCAGCCGCTCGGCGGCCATCAAACCGGCCGGGCCGCCGCCGATGACGGCAACATGGCGCATTCAGGGCCGATCGAGCCAGTACAAGGCGCTGATCGTCTTGCCGTCGGTAATGCGGCCATCCCACACCGCCTGGCGGGCTTCGGTCGGCGAGAGTTCAAGTACTTCAAGGAACTCGTTGACGTCGAGTTGCGGCGGGCCGATGCGGCGCAAGCCGCGGGCCGCGAAAATCTCGATGCGTTCGTCGGAATAACCGATACCCGGGTGCATCACGCCGAGATGCGTCCAATCAGTCGCCTCGTGCCCCGTTTCTTCGAGCAGTTCACGGCGGGCGGTATGCAGGATGTTCTCCCCGGGGTCGATCTTGCCCGCCGGCAGTTCGAGAAAGACGCGGCGCAGCGGGTAGCGGAATTGGCGCTCGAACAGCAGGTTACCGTTATCGAGAAAGGCCAGGATGACCACCGCGCCAGGGTGAACGATGTACTCGCGCAGCGATTCCTCGCCGTTGGGCAGGCGCACCCGATCCTTGCGGACTTCCAGCAGCTTGCCCTTGAACACGAGGGTGGAATCGATTGGCGTTTCAATCAGCGCGTCGTCGTTCATGTCGATGTTTTCCATGAAAAACGCCCCGGCCAAGCGGGGCGTTGCGTTTTTGAAGCCTCCCGGCGCTCATCCGAGCGAGTAGCGCAGCGAGATGACGCACAGCGCCATGATGAACTGCGGGAACAGGCCAAGTGCGGCGACGGCGACGCCGTTGACCGAAATCAGCAAGCGCATGTCGGGACCATCGACGATGGGGGTTTTGTCCTGTGGCGCATCGAAATACATCAGTTTGACGACGCGCAGGTAGTAGAAAGCACCAATCAGCGAGAACAGCACGGCAACAATGGCCAACCAGGTATGACCGGCAGCGATGACAAACATCAGCACCGAAAACTTGGCGAAGAACCCGACAAAGAACGGAATACCCGCCATCGAGAACATCAGCATCATCATGATGGCGGCAAACCACGGGCTGCGCTGGTTCAAGCCCTTGAAATCGTCCAGGGTGTCCGCCTCGAAGCCGGCGCGGGCCAACAGCAAAATCATGCCGAAAGCGCCCAGGCTCATCAGGACATAGGAAATCACGTAGAACATCGACGAACTGTAGGCTTCCGTGGCGAGGCGGGCGTTGCCATCGACAACGCCGCTGACGATGCCGAGCAGCATGAAGCCCATGTGCGAGATCGCCGAATAAGCCAGCATGCGCTTGATGTTGGTCTGGACGATGGCGGCCAGATTGCCGATGGCCATCGACAGCACCGCCATGATCATCAACATGACTTGCCAGTCGCCCGCCAAGGGGTGCAGGCCATTGACCAGCAGGCGCATGACGATGGCGAAGGCGGCCAGCTTCGGCGCGCTCGCGATCAGCAGCGTGACCGAGGTTGGCGCGCCATGATAAACGTCGGGAATCCACATGTGGAAAGGCACGATGCCAAGCTTGAAGGCCAGGCCGGCGATCAGGAAAACCAGGCCGAAGGCCAGCAGGTTGCCATTGACGTCGCCATTGGCGAGGCGCTCGGCAATGGCGGTGATTTCCAGACTGCCGGTAGCGCCATAGATCATCGACATGCCGTAGAGCAAGAGACCGGAAGCCAGGGCGCCAAGGATGAAATATTTCATCGCCGCCTCGCTGGCGGCCAGCGATTGGCGGTTCATCGCCACCATCGCATACAACGGCAATGCCAGCAGCTCGATACCGATATAGACGGTAACGAAGCTGTTGGCCGAGATCATCACCATCATGCCGAGCGTGGCGAGCAACAGCAGCACGTAATACTCGCCCTTGTTCATCTCGCTGCGATCAACGAGGTAGGCGCGCGAATAGAACAGCACGATGATGACGGTGAGGTACAGGAACAGCTTCAGCATATCGGACATCAGGTCGTCGACGAACATGTTGCTGAAGGTGTAGGTGGTTTCGCCAACGCCGGTTACAAAAGCGCTTCCCGCGTACTGGATCACCGCGCAGCCGAGCAGCGTCAACACGCTCAGCGCGAAGATCACGGTGCGCCGACTGTCCTTGACGAACAGGTCGATCAACAGAATGGCCAGCGCCATCACCAGCAGAAAAATTTCCGAGGCGGCCGGCTGGAGGTTGGGGACAACGAAATGGTCGAACATGTCGGCTACCGTTTAGTGAATTCTGCTGTTGACGTGATCCAGCAGCCCGTTGACCGAGGCGTGCATGACTTCGGTAAAGACTTGCGGATGGAGGCCCATCCACAGGGTACACAGGGCCAGTACGCCGAGAATGGCGAACTCGCGCCCGTTGATGTCGGAGAGCTTGGCAACGTGCTCGTTGGCGACAGCGCCGAAGATGACCCGCTTGTACATCCACAGCGAGTAGGCGGCGCCCAGAATCAGCGAGATCGCGGCGGCGAAGGCAACCCAGAAGTTGAACTGAACCGCGCCGAGGATGACCATGAATTCGCCGACGAAACCGGAGGTTGCCGGCAGACCGGCGTTGGCCATCGAGAACAGCATGAACAGCGCGGCGAATTTCGGCATGGTGTTGACCACACCGCCGTAATCGGCGATCTGGCGGCTGTGCACGCGGTCGTACATGACGCCGATGCAGAAGAACATGGCACCGGAAACGAAACCGTGGGAAATCATCTGCACCAGCGCGCCTTCGACGCCCAGGGCGCTGAACATGAAGAAGCCGAGGGTGACGAAGCCCATGTGGGCAATGGACGAATAGGCCACCAGTTTCTTCATGTCGGCCTGCACCAGGGCGACAAAGCCGATGTACACGACGGCGATCAACGACAGGGCAATCATCAAAGGGGCCAGTTCGTGCGAGGCATTCGGCGCGATGGGCAGCGAGAAACGCAGGAAACCATAAGCGCCGAGCTTCAGGGCGATGGCCGCCAGCACGATGGAACCGCCGGTCGGCGCTTCGACGTGAGCATCCGGCAACCAGGTATGCACCGGCCACATCGGCACCTTGACTGCAAAAGCAATCAGGAAGGCGAGGAAGATCCAGATCTGCGGGCCGAGAGCAATCGGCAACTCGTGCCAGTCGAGGATCGAGAAACTGCCCGAATGGACGAACAGGTAGATCAGCGCCAGCAGAAACAGCAGCGAGCCGAACAGCGTGTAGAGGAAGAACTTGAAGGCCGCGTAGACGCGGTTGGGGCCGCCCCAGACGCCAATGATGAGGTACATCGGAATCAGCGACGCCTCGAAGAAGACGTAGAACAGCACGCCATCGAGCGAGGAAAAAATGCCGTTCATCAGGCCGGACATGATGAGGAAAGCCGCGTTGTATTGGGCCACTTTCTGGGTGACCACCTCCCAGCCGGCGGCAACCACGATGACGGTGATGAAAGCGTTGAGGATGACGAACAGCATCGAGATGCCGTCGACACCGAGATGGTAGTTGATGTTGAAACGGGGAATCCAGCTTCCCATCTCGACGAACTGCATGCCGCTGTGGGTGGTATCAAAACCGGCCCACAGCGGGATCGTCACCAGAAAGCCGGCAAGCGCGCCGACCAGAGCGAGCCTCCGGGCCAGCGGCGCATTCCGGTCGGAACCGGTGAGCAGGACGATGACGCCGGCAGCGATGGGGAGCCAGATAGCGAGAGACAGTAGCGGGTAAGTCGACATGTTATTCCTTGCTTTTCTGCGAACTGTTCACGCTAAACGCGGTTAAACAACAAGATCAGCACGAGAACGCCGAAGATCATGGTGAAAGCATAGTGATAGACGTAACCGGTCTGGAACAGCCGGGCGACGGTGGCGATCCAGCCGACCAGCTTGGCCGAGCCGTTGACGATCAGGCCATCGATGACGGCCACGTCGCCGCCGCGCCACAGTCCCTTGCCCAGCAAACGGGCGCCGCCGGCAAAAACGACCTCATTGAACTTGTCGAAGTAATATTTGTTTTCGAGCAGCGTGTGGAGCGCCGAGAAGCGGCGCTGAATGGCCGCCGGAATATCCGGGCGCTTCAGGTAGAAGAACCAGGACAGCAGCACACCGGCCAGCGCCAGGTAAAGCGGCGGCGTCGACAAGGCATGCAGGCCCATCGCCGCAGCGCCGTGGAATTCCTCAAGGAAGTGCGCCAGCGCCGGGTGGAGGGCGTCATCGACGTGAATGGCGCCCTGGAAATAATCGCCTTTGAGCATCGGCCCGACCCCGATATAGCCGATGACGGCCGACGGAATCGCCAGCAGCACCAGCGGCAGCGTCACCACCCAGGGCGTCTCGTGCGGTTTCTGACCGGGAGCCAGACCGTGATGGTGGTCGCCATGATGCGCATCGTGGCCGTGGTTATCCTTGCCGAAACGTTCCTGGCCGTGGAAAACCAGGAAATACATGCGGAAGGAATAAAAGGCGGTAATGAAAACGCCGGCCAGCACCGCAAAATAAGCGAAGCCGGAACCGGGAATATTGGAGAGCCTGGCAACCTCGATGATCGAATCCTTGGAATAGAAACCGGCCATGAAGGGCGTGCCGATCAGCGCCAGCGAGCCGATCAGCGAGGTGATCCAGGTAATCGGCATGTATTTGCGCAGGCCGCCCATGTTGCGGATGTCCTGATCGTGGTGCATGCCGATGATGACCGAACCGGCGGCGAGGAACAGCAGCGCCTTGAAGAAGGCGTGCGTCATCAGGTGGAAGATCGCCACCGAGTAAGCCGAAGCGCCCAGCGCCACGGTCATGTAGCCGAGCTGCGACAGGGTTGAATAGGCGACGACGCGCTTGATGTCGTTCTGGATGATGCCGAGAAAACCCATGAACAGCGCGGTGATGGCGCCGATGACGATGACGAAGGACAGAGCCGTGGTGGACAACTCGAACAGCGGCGACATCCGCGCCACCATGAAGATGCCGGCCGTGACCATGGTCGCCGCGTGAATCAGCGCCGAGATCGGCGTCGGGCCTTCCATCGAGTCGGGCAGCCAGACGTGCAGCGGCACCTGCGCCGATTTGCCCATGGCGCCGATGAACAGGCAGATGCAGGTGACGGTCAACAGCGACCAGTGCTGCTCGCCCCAAAGGTTGAGGGTCGCCGCAGCCAGTTCCGGCGCCTGGGCGAACACCGTTTTGTAATCGAGCGAACCGAAATGGGCCAGAATCAGACCGATGCCGAGAATGAAACCGAAGTCGCCGACGCGATTGACGAGAAACGCCTTCAGATTGGCGAAGATCGCCGTCGGCCGGGTGTACCAGAAGCCGATCAGCAGATAGGAAACGAGGCCGACCGCTTCCCAGCCGAAGAACAACTGCATGAAGTTGTTGGCCATCACCAGCATCAGCATGGAGAAGGTAAACAGCGAGATGTAGCTGAAGAAGCGGTTGTAGCCGGGATCGTCCTGCATGTAGCCGATGGTGTAGATGTGCACCATCAGCGAGACGAAGGTCACGACCAGCATCATCGTCGTGGTCAGGGGGTCGATCAGGAAACCGACCTCGAAGCGGTAATCGCCGCTGGTCAGCCAGGTGTAGACCGGGCCGTTGAAGGCGTTGCCCGCCTGCACATCCTGAAAGATCAATACAGAAGCGACGAAGGCGGCGGCGACGCCGGCGATGGTCACGGTGTGCGCCAGCCAGCGCGGGATGACGCGGCAGAACAGACCGGCGACGATGGCTCCGAACAAGGGGGCCAGCGGCACGAGCAGATAGAGTTTTTGCATGGTCATGGTTAACCCTTCAGGCTATCCAGGTCATCCACATGGATGCTCTTGAGGTTGCGGAACAACACGATCAGGATGGCCAGACCGATCGCCGACTCGGCGGCGGCGACCGTCAGGATGAAGAAGACGAAAACCTGTCCCGACAGATCGTTCATGTAATGCGAGAAGGCGACGAAATTCATGTTGACCGCGAGCAGCATCAGTTCGATGGCCATCAGCAAGACCAGCAGGTTCTTCCGGTTGAGGAAGATGCCAACCACGCTGATGGCGAACAGGATTGCGCCGAGAATCAGGAAATGGGAGAGGGTCAAGGTAAGCATGGTCGTCGGAACTCAGTCTTTTTCAACCGGCATTTGCAGCACGCGGAGGCGATCCTTGGCCTTGACGAAAACCTGCCGGCCTGGATCGGTGTATTTCCTGGAGGGATTGCGTCCGCGATAGGTCAGGGCAATCGCGGCGATCATGCCGACCAGCAACACGACGGAGGCCAGTTCGAAGGGATAGACGAAATCGGTGAACATCAGGGCGCCGATTTCCCGCGTATTGGAAACCCCGGACGCAACAGCGGCTCGCGCGGCCGGCACCTGGAGGTTCCTGCTGATGAGCACCATGCCCATCTCCCAAACCATGACCAGACCGAGTATGGCCCCGAGCGGCAGGTAATTCCAGAAACCCTCGCGGAGGCGGTCGATGTTGATGTCGAGCATCATTACCACGAACAGGAACAGCACCATGACCGCGCCGACATAGACGAGGATGATGGCGATGGCCAGAAACTCGGCTTGCAGCAAGGCCCAGATGCCGCCGCAGGTGAAGAAAGCCAGGATCAGGTGCAGCACGGCGTGCACCGGGTTGCGCGCGGTGATGACGCGCAATGCCGCGTAAACCAGAATCGCCGACAGGAAGTAAAAAACCAGGGTTTGAAAATCCATCGCGGCCACCTGTTATCGATAGGGCGCGTCGAGCGCGCGATCTTCGGCGATCTGGGTTTCGTAGCGGTCGCCGTTGGCCAGCAGCATCGGCTTGGTGTAGTGCAGATCGCCGCGCTGCTCGCCGTGGTATTCATAAACCCGGGTCTCGACGATGGCGTCGACCGGGCAGGCTTCCTCGCAGTAGCCGCAGAAAATGCACTTGGTCAGATCGATGTCGTAACGGGTCGTGCGCCGCGATCCATCATCGCGCTGTCCGGTTTCGATGGTGATCGCCATGGCCGGGCAGATGGCCTCGCACAACTTGCAGGCGATGCAGCGCTCCTCGCCGTTCGCATATCGACGCAGGGCGTGCAGGCCACGGAAACGAAAGCTCTGCGGCGTTTTTTCCTCGGGATACTGGACGGTGATCTTGCGGGCGAAGAAATACCTGCCCGTCACGGCCAGTCCTTTCCTCAACTCCGTAAGGAAGAGGCTGTTGACGATGTCCTTCAGCGAACCCATGGCACGCCCCTCACTTCCAGATATTCAGCGGCGACATCATCCAGACGCCGACGACGATGAGCCAGATCAGACAGATCGGCAGCAACACCTTCCAGCCCAGACGCATCACCTGATCGTAGCGATAGCGTGGGAAAGTGGCGCGCGACCAGAGATACAGGAACAGAACGGCGGCCATCTTGGCGAACAGCCAGAAGATGCCGTCCGGCAAAAAACCAACCGGCGACGACCAGCCGCCGAGGAACAGGATCGAAGTCAGCGTGGCGACCAGGATCATGTTGGCGTATTCAGCCAGGAAGAACAGCGCGAAGGCCATGCCGGAATATTCAACGTGGAAGCCGGCGACGATTTCCGACTCGCCCTCGGCCACGTCGAATGGCGCCCGGTTCAACTCCGCCATGCCGGCAATCAGGTAGACGACGAACATCGGCAACAGCGGCAGCCAGTTCCACGACAGGAAATTCAGGCCATACCCCGCGAACATCCCGGATTGCTGGGCCTGAACGATAGTCACCAGATTCAGGCTGCTCGACACCATCAACACGCAGATCAGCGCGAAACCCATGGCTAGCTCATAGGACACCATCTGCGCCGCCGAGCGCATCGCGCCAAGAAAGGCGTACTTGGAGTTCGAGGCCCAGCCGGACAGGATGATGCCGTAGACGCCCAGCGAGGAGATGGCCATGATGTAGAGCAGACTGGCGTCGATGTTGGCCAGCACCAGCGTGTCGGTGAAAGGCACCACGGCCCAGGCGGCCAGGGCCGGCGCGAAGGCCAGCATCGGCGCGATGATGTAGATGCCCTTGCTGGCGCTGCCGGGGACGATGATTTCCTTGAACAGCAGCTTCAAGCCGTCGGCAATCGGCTGAATCAGGCCAAGCGGGCCGACCCGGTTGGGGCCGATGCGCACCTGCATGAAACCGATGATCTTGCGCTCGGCCAGCGTCAGGTAGGCAACGCCGAGCAGCAGCGGGAGGACAATCGCAACAATCCGCACCAGGGTCCACACCGCCGGCCAGGCAACGCCGAACAACTCGGAGCCAAAACTTGTCAGTGCGTCCATTTATGCACGCTCCACGGAAATCGAACCAAACATCTCGCCCAGACCGGCGGTGCTGGCATGCGCCGCAGCCACCCGGAGGCAACCGGCGGGAACAGCGTTGTCAACCTTGAGCGGCAGCACGGCTTCGCCCTGCCCCTGACGAACCCTGACCGTCGCGCCAGCGGTCAAGCCCAGTGCGCTCAGTGTCTGTTCGCACAGGCGGGCGCTCGGGGCGGCCGCGTCAGCCGTCTGTTGCAGGGCCGGCGCGCGCCGGGCCAGCGGATCGGCAAAATGAATCGGCACGTCGGCAATCCGCTGCAACCCCTCCGCTGCGGCCGGCAGGGCGATCGCCACGCCATTCAGCGCATTGTCGAGGCCAGCGACAAACTCGTTGCCCTGGCCCAGCGCCTCGTCGCGCACCGCTTCGCTGGTTTCGTAAGCAAAACCGGCGAGATTGAGCACATTGCCGAGCACGCGCAGCGCCTTCCAGGCCGGACGGGCATCGCCGCGCGCCTTGACGACGCCGTTGAAGCTCTGAATGCGGCCTTCGGTGTTGACGAAAGTACCGGACGTCTCGGTATAGGGAGCGATCGGCAACATCACGTCGGCGTATTCGAGGGCCGGCGCATGCTTGAAGGCGGACATGAAGACGACCAAGCTGGCCTGCTTCAGGGCGCTGAGCGCCAATTGCGGATTGGCGCAATCGAACTCCGGCTCGACGCCCATCAGCACATAGGCTTTGCGCGGCTGCTCGAACATCGCCCGAGCGTTGGCGCCGCTGGGCAGCGCGCCGGCGACATGGGCGCCGACGGTATTGGCCCCTTCGCCGAGGAAACCGAACGTGGCGCCGGTCAGCCGGGCCAGTTCCTGCGCCAGGGCATGCAGTTGCGTAGCGGCGGCGGACTGGGTAGCGACATTGCCGAGGAAGACGGCGCACTTTTCGCCCTCGACCAGACTCTGGGCAATCGCCCGGGATGCTGCATCGACCATGATGGCTTCGAGGCCGGCCGGCGCGGCGACGCCCTTCAGTTCGGCGGCGGCCTTGACGATGGCGCCGAGCGCGGCGGCCAGTTGCGCCGGGGCGACGACCACATTCTGCTGCAACGGGATCAGTTGATCGTCGCCCGTCACCGACAGCAGGCTGACCCGGGTCTTTTTCTTGGCCGCCTGACGCAGGCGCTGGGCGATCAGCGGATGATCCTTGCGCAGGAAGGAGCCGACCACCAGCGCCGCGTCGAGATTCTGGATTTCCGCGAGACGCAAGCCAAGCCACGGCGCGCCGGCGCGCTTGCCATCGGCAGAAAAATCGCTCTGGCGCGCGCGGAAGTCGATATTGCCACTGCCCAAACCGCGCATGATCTTGTTCAACAGGAACAATTCCTCGACCGTGCAGGACTGGGCCGCCAGCGCCGCCAGGGCGTCGCCGCCATGCTCGCGGGCGACATCCTTGAGGCCGTGAGCGACATAATCGAGCGCCACGTTCCAGTCAACCTCGCGCCACTCGCCGCCCTGCTTGACCATCGGCCGGGTCAGGCGCTCGTCGGAATTCAGTGCCTGATAGGAGAAACGCTCCTTGTCCGAGATCCAGCATTCATTGACCGCTTCGTTCTCGCGCGGCAAGACGCGCATCACGTTGTCGTGCTTGACCTGGACGACCAGATTGGCGCCGACGGAATCGTGCGGGCTGACCGACTTGCGCCGCTGCAATTCCCAGGAACGGGCGGTGTAGCGGAAGGGTTTCGAGGTCAGCGCGCCGACCGGACACAGGTCGATCAGGTTGCCCGACAGTTCGGAATCGACGCTGCGACCGAGGAAGGTGGTGATCTCGGAATGCATGTTGCGGTTGGCCATGCCGAGTTCCATGATGCCGGCGATTTCCTGGCCAAAGCGGACGCAACGGGTACAGTGGATGCAGCGGCTCATTTCCTCCATGGAAATCAGCGGCCCGACGTTCTTGTGAAAGACGACGTGCTTTTCTTCGCTGTAGCGGCTCTTCATCGGACCGTAGCCGACCGACATGTCCTGCAACTGGCACTCGCCGCCCTGGTCGCAGATCGGGCAGTCGAGCGGATGGTTGATGAGCAGGAATTCCATCACCCCCTTCTGCGCCTTGACGGCCAGATCGGAATGCGTGAACACCTTCATGCCGTTGGTCACCGGCGTGGCGCAGGCCGGCATGGGCTTCGGCGCTTTTTCGATCTGCACCAGACACATCCGGCAGTTGGCCGCGATCGACAATTTCTTGTGGTAGCAGAAATGCGGGATATAGACCCCGAGCTGCCGCGCGGCGTCCATCACCGTGCTGCCGTCGGGCACTTGCGCTTGTTTGCCGTCGATTTCGATTTCCAGCATGTCGCTATTCTTCCATTACCAAACTGCGGGCCGTCAGGCCGGAATCCTGTGGAAACCGCTGCCCGCCCATTGCACATCCCTGGGCACCAGACAGCATTTGTGTTCGATATGGTGCTCGAACTCGCTGCGGAAATGCTTGATGAAGCTCTGCACCGGGAAAGCCGCCGCATCGCCCAATGCGCAGATGGTGCGGCCGGCGATGTTGGCCGGGATGCTGGTCAGCAGATCGAGATCCTCCGGCCGGCCCTGCCCGTTCTCGATGCGATGGATGACTTTGTACATCCAGGCCGTGCCTTCGCGGCAGGGCGTGCATTGGCCGCAGGATTCTTCATGGTAAAAGAAGGACAGGCGCTCCAGCGCCTTGACCATGCACACCGTTTCGTCCATGACGATGACCGCGCCGGAACCGAGCATCGAACCGGCCTTGCTGATCGCGTCGTAATCCAGGGTGCAATCCATGATGATCTCGCCCGGCAGCACCGGCGCCGACGAGCCGCCGGGAATGACGGCCTTCAGCTTGCGCCCGCCGCGCATGCCGCCGCACATGTCGAGCAGCGTGGCGAACGAGGTGCCGAGCGGGACTTCATAATTGCCCGGCCGATTGACGTGGCCGGAGACCGAAAACAGCTTGGTGCCGCCGTTGTTCGGCTTGCCCAGATTGAGATACGCCTCGCCGCCCATCTTCAGGATGAAGGGAACGGCAGCGAAGGTTTCCGTATTGTTGATCGTGGTCGGTTTGCCATACAGGCCAAAAGAGGCCGGGAATGGCGGCTTGTAGCGCGGCTGGCCCTTCTTGCCCTCGATGGATTCGAGCAGCGCGGTTTCTTCGCCACAGATGTAGGCGCCGTAACCGTGGTGGGCGAACAATTCGAAATTGAAGCCGGAACCGAGAATGTTCTGGCCGATGAAGCCGGCAGCGCGGGCTTCGTCCAGGGCTTCCTCGAAGCGCTGGTAGAGTTCCCAGATTTCGCCGTGGATGTAGTTGTAGCCGCGATTGGCCCCCACCGCGTAGGCGGCGATGGCCATGCCCTCGATGACCGCATGCGGGTTGCAGGCCATGATGTCGCGGTCCTTGAAGGTGCCCGGTTCGCCTTCGTCGGTATTGCAGACCACGTATTTGTCGCCCTGAAAGGACTTCGGCATGAAAGACCACTTCAGGCCGGTCGGAAAGCCCGCGCCGCCTCGGCCGCGCAGCGCCGACTGCTTGACTTCGGCGATGACGTCATCCGGCGCCTGCTTGCTTTCCAGAATGCGCCGCAACTGGACATAGCCGCCACGGGCGACGTAATCCTGCAAACGCCAGCCGCGGTCGCCATCCAGCCCGGCCATCAGGACGCCATTGATCGAACCGAACAGGGCCATTATTTGCACTCCTCAAGCAGCTTGTCGATCTGCTCCGGGTGCATGTGGCTGCACATCGAACGGTTGTTGACGATGAACACCGGCGCATCGCCGCAGGCGCCCATGCATTCGCCTTCCTTCAAGGTGAACTTGCCGTCCGGCGTCGTCTCGCCATAGCCGATGCCGAGCTTTTGTTGCAAATACTCGCCGGCGTGATAGCCGCCGGACAGGGCGCAGGGCAGGTTGGTGCAGACCGTGATCTTGTACTTGCCGACCGGCTTCAGGTCGTACATGTTGTAGAAGGTCGCCACCTCCCAGACCGCGATGGGCGGCATGCCGAGATAGCCGGCGACGGCTTCGATGGCCTCGGTCGGCAGCCAGCCCTGTTCTTCCTGGGCGTGGGCCAGACAGGCCATCACGGCCGACTGTTTTTGATCGGCGGGGTACTTGGCGACCTCGCGGGCGAATTTCTGGAGGGTCTGGGCGGCAAACATCAGCGGTCAATCTCGCCAAAAACGACATCTTGGGAGCCGATGATCGCCGAAACGTCGGCGAGCATGTGGCCACGGGCCATTTCGTCCATGGCTGCCAGGTGCACATAACCCGGAGCGCGGATTTTCATGCGGTAGGGTTTGTTGGCGCCATCGGAAATGAAATAGATGCCGAACTCGCCCTTCGGGTGCTCGACCGCGGCGTAGGCTTCGCCCGGCGGCACGTGGATGCCCTCGGTAAAGAGCTTGAAGTGGTGAATCAGCTCTTCCATGTTGGATTTCATGTCGGCCCGCGGCGGCGGCGCGACATTGTAGTTGTCGGTGATGACCGGGCCGGGATTGTTGCGCAGCCAGGCGATGCACTGCCGGATGATGCGGTTCGACTGCAACATCTCTTCCATGCGCACCAGATAGCGGTCGTAACTGTCGCCGTTGACGCCAACCGGGATGTCGAAATCGACCTTGTCATAGGCGGCGTAGGGCTGTTTCTTGCGCAAATCCCAGGCGAAACCAGAGCCGCGCAGCATGGCGCCGGTGAAGCCCATTTGCAGGGCGCGTTCGGGCGAAACGACGCCGACGTCGACCAGGCGCTGCTTCCAGATCCGGTTGTCGGTCAGGAGCGTGTGGTACTCGGCATGGTGTTTGACGAAGCGGTCGGTGAAGTCTTCCAGAAAATCGAGCAGGCTGCCGCTGCGGTTTTCGTTTCTCTGCGCCACCTTGGCTGCGTTGGACCAGGTCGACTCGCGGTATTGCGGCATGCGATCCGGCAAATCGCGGTAGACGCCGCCCGGACGATAGTAGGCAGCGTGCATCCGGGCGCCGGAAACTGCCTCATAGGCGTCCATCAAATCCTCACGCTCGCGGAAGGAATAGAGCGTCATGGTCATGGCGCCGACGTCGAGAGCATGGCAGCCGATCCACAGCAGATGATTGAGGATGCGGGTGACTTCGTCGAACATCGTGCGGATGTACTTGCCGCGCTCCGGCACCTCGATGCCCAGGAGCTTCTCGCTCGCCAGGCAGTAGGCGTGCTCGTTGCACATCATCGAAACGTAGTCGAGGCGGTCCATGTAGGGCATGGCCTGAACCCAGGTGCGGGTTTCCGCCAGTTTTTCGGTGGCGCGGTGCAAGAGGCCGATATGCGGGTCGGCGCGTTGCACGACCTCGCCGTCCAGCTCCAGCACCAGACGCAGCACGCCGTGCGCGGCCGGGTGCTGCGGGCCGAAGTTCAGGGTGAAATTACGAATATCAGCCATGTGCCGAATCTCCGTAGCTGTCTTCGCGCAGGATGCGCGGGGTGTTTTCGCGCGGTTCGATGGTCACCGGCTGGTAGATGACCCGTCTTTGATCGGGGTCATAACGCATCTCGACATGGCCGGAAATCGGGAAGTCCTTGCGGAA
>JGI20166J26741_10813337_pt1 | contig 15031 bp, 7 predicted proteins | sample TergutCu122P5_FD_26741 | JGI IMG/M metagenome (IMG submission 26741)
AGAGTGTGGAGCATTGGTGGAATGATACTGACAGGGCAGAGTGTGGAGCATTGGTGGAATGATACTGACAGGGGAGAGTGTGGAGCATTGGTGGAATGATACTAACAGGGGATAGTGTGGAGCATTGGTGGAATGATACTAACAGGGGAGAGTGTGGAGCATTGGTGGAATGATACTAACAGGGGAGAGTGTGGAGCATTGGTGGAATGATACTAACAGGGGAAAACTGAAGTACTTGGAGAAAAACTTATCTTGGCGCCACTGTGTCCACCATAAGTGTCTCACAGACTGACATGAGATTGAACCCAGGCCTCTGCAGTCAGAGAATGGCAACTAACCACCTGAACAATGGCACATGCCAGTCTAAAGCTATCATATTTTCTGAGTGTGTCCTGTAGTTTACGTGAATTGTAAAAAATGGAACTCATAACCGTTTCAGAACATTTACCATGTGGGAGGGTTCATTTTTGTGACACTAGCACTGATTGATTTTTCATTGATAGCTGTCACACTTCAGGTGCTGCAACTTGAAAAACAAAAAGCAGGGTGGCTTGTTACATCATGGTGTTTCTTACAGCCTAGAGTATAAATATTTTTCAGTCAAAAGTTTCAATATAGTCTTCTATGAATAAGGAGGTGTAGCATGTAATGACAGAGTCTAGCAGATGGAAGCATCGCAGAATAGTTGAAAGTTTATCACCCCCACAGGTGTAAAACCAGATGTCATAACAAACGAATCTGTTTGCATGATGCGTTGATTTTGGACAAAAATGGTACTTTGTTTTCATTAACAGAAATGTTCAGTAGTAGTATAACATGCAGCTAGTGAGGGTGCCCTGAAAATTGCTGTCCTGTTACTCTGTGTACCAAGGAAACACCAATGAGCAGCAGAAACTGACATCCAGGGGTTACAGAAATAGATAGAAACAAGAGCTAGTGTAACCACAGTGTTGCCAGCTGTTGTAAATTTAAACAAGTGAATGCTTGTGAAGATAATCACTGTGTAATACTCCACTGTCTCAGTGGAGGTTCTTTTAGGGCACCCACTATATTGCTTACTTACCTGTCCATTACATAATGCAGGGGACATCCTGTACATTGACACAAGAATTGACATTCTGTACATAACTGATGTAAGTTCATAAGCCTTGGAGGACTGGAGTGACAGTGATGGACACTCCAGTTCTTTGTGTGTCCATCCTTCCTTAGTTCTGTGTTCAGAATGTAGTGTGTTTGTGCAATGTGTGCAGGTACTGAAGAAGACCAGGAGGCGACTGATATGCTGGTGGGCAACGCACAGAACCTAATGCAGTCTGTCAAAGAGACAGTTCGTGCAGCAGAGTCTGCATCTATTAAAATTCGCACCGATGCAGGTATTCGCCTGCGTTGGGTCAGAAGACAACCATGGTATCAGTACTAATGCTTCCATTGTGAGGTGAGTGAAACATCAGAACAGTTTCTTATTTATTTGGTGTTCAAACTGTCTGAAGCAGTTCTCAAACCCAGGATGGTGATGCACTTTTGGGATACATGACAGATCCTTCTGATATCTTGTGAACTCCCAGAACAAGCCTACTTTTTTTTTTTAATATTATTTTACAAATCTGCACAATTTTGTGTGGTGCCAAGTAGGTAATGGTTCTGGTACATAGTAAACTTTTTACCAGTCAACAGTTTGTAGCATCCCAGAAGACAGTCTTATTTCTCAATGAGAACTTCGAATATTGGAAGGGAAGATATATGCTTCTTTTATTCTGTAGTATGTCTTATGACAGGTCCATGGCCTCTTCCAAAGCAAGTTATCCACAGGGTGTGATCTTGTGCTTCCTGGTTCAATTTCTTGTATCCCTTCATTTCCTTCAGTTCATCCAGTAGTTGCATACATCTTGTTACTCCTTTTTCTTTCACTTGTATCCTTCCTTCTACCTTTTCTTCTATAACGTGTTTTAGAAGGCAGTTTCTCCACAGGATATGACCAATCCATTTAGCCTACCTTCTCTCTATTGCATATAGCAATATCCCATTCTCCTTGACTCTTTGTAAGGCTTCTTCATTTCTCGCATGATTTGTCCAAATGATATCCTCCATTCATTTCCAGCACCACATTTTAAAATTTTCCAGTATTTTATATGTGCTGTGTACAGACAATTGATGTAATGTGAACGTGGTTGCAAATAGAGTTTACAGCCATCTTTTTGTTACAGCAGAAGGAACTGTGGGTTCCATTGTGCAGTTTGGCTGTTTTCTGCTCTTTCCAGAACAACAGTTGTGTATTACACTCAGAAGTACATTCAAATTTTGCATTCCCTCAGTTCGCTAGCATAGTTTGTCACATCTTGAAACTGATCTGGCCTTGTTATTGGTTGGTTGTGTGTGTTTATGCCTACATCTGTTCCTGAAATGTTCACTTCTTCCCTGAAGATAGAGGCAGTAGTACCCTCCTAGCTGATGGATGTTACTGTCCAAAACAAAGCAGAACCACAGCTCGATTGTTGGTCATCATATTCTCCTTATGAATCACAGCAGTCACTGAAGGAAGATTACTCGGAACTCTTAACAGTGTGTGACGCCAGTGAAATATACCTTGAAGCATATTTTTTATGGAGCAGTTAGTAGCCTTGTGTTACTCGTTTCTTTGCAGTCTGGTACAAAATGTCTGCATTCAGCTCCACCACTCAGTGTGCCATGTAGTGCAACTTAGAGCAGTGTCCGGCCTGTAGACAAGTCTCCATTGTTTTCCCCATCATATGTATAAGTGTATGGATGTACACACACACACACACACACACACACACACACACACAACACACACATCAAACAATGATGTGAAGTGCTGGCCTTGGACATTACATGTGTCTTGATGCAAGAATGAGGTATTTAACTGTTAAAGAAAGCTAAAGACAACCACAGTTTATTTTGAGCCAATTGGAGAGAGTGAGAGAATGATAATGTGTGATTCTTTGCCTTTTTATCAAAAGTAAGAAGTTTTAAGACTTTAATGTTTCGAGAAAATATCTTAATAAAAATGTGGATACTTTGGGGCTTTCCAACTCTTTTACTTTACATATTCTGTGTGTTCTTCTGATTGATGTTTGATTTTTGAAGAACAAAATGTTGAATATTTTAAGCTGCCAGACTCACTTCCTGTCTGTTGTGTTTCCAAAATTTGCAGATTTATTTAGTAAACAGATTACTGCCCTCTGAATGAATGGAGCCAGATTACTGTAGCAAGTCTGCATTCTTATTTCACACAAAGTACTCTTCAGTAAATGGAGTGGCAGCATACTCTGTAGAGCAGAGGCCGAGGGTCTGGTTACACTGCTCTTGGCCTTTTTTAATTTTTGTAACGTTCCCTCCCTCCCTCTACCACCCCCTCTCTCTGTTTCTCTCTCTATCTATCTATCTATCTTCCTGTCTCTTTCTTGGAGCCTTTTGTTGGGTTCCAATGATCATGTCAGCAGGCAACCCTCAGGTCAAAACTGTGTCCTTATTTTAGGTTTAAATAAGAATGGTAAAACAACAATGAATTTCTGTTAGTTAATTGATGAAGTAAAGTAACAGACATATTAGGATATCATAATAGAAACTGTTTACATTTTAATTTAGACTTACTAGGTCTTTCATAACATTATACAGTGCTCTGTATCTTAACTGTAGAGTGTATTTAAAAACATGACTCATGTTACTTACTGATGCAGTGAATTGCTCAAATAGTGACCTAAGTGATGGCAGTAATGCTTGTTACCTGTATTACATATATTAATGATCATATTTTCTTAAAGCATTTTTGTTGTTGTATTTTAAACAGTACTGTGAAGTAAGTTAAATATACGGACTGCCTAGAAGAGAGTTTTGAGGGCCCACAAAGTGTGTAATCATTTTCAGCATGAAAGTTGACTTGTAGACTACAGTTACCTGCATGTCTTTTAGGTATGAACTGCTGGGAATGTTGTTGTTGTTGTTGTTGTTGTCTCACAACATGCTATGAATCTTCCAACATTGTTTGATATTAACTATATGGTTATAAGTTGTTAACGATAGCTCTGATACCAGTTTTCTTGACTCTGTAATGTTTTCATTACTATCCTACATACTGACACTAACATAAATCAAACTTTGTAACACATTTGTACCAAGTTTTCAACAAGTTGTGTAAAATCTCATATGTAGATTTATGTACAGGTGGACCACCTTATCTGCGGGTAATACGTTCCAAGACCTACTGTGGTTACAGAAAACCGCTGATAATACCGAACGCTATATATAACATCATATAATATGATACTCGTGTGACATACATAAATACGGTAAATTTTAATTGATAAATTACGCACAGTAAGACATTATCAGCATTAAATAAAGTAATACTAAAGTGTACTGTACACTGCATTGTACATTTACAGTGTACTTTCTCTTCCTCTCTCTCTCTCGTATGTATGAAAGTAAGGGATTCTGACATTTTAGCCTAATCCTCAAGAGATGATTGAGCAATGAAAAAATACGGCACCTATACTGTACAGTAACATGTATAGTTTCAAAGGATGACAGAACAATAAATATCATGCTTTTCCAAGCAATGAAAAAACATGTTATTGTTACACATTTCACAATTAAAATCATATGCATATACCTGTACGTAACCTGTAATAAGAAAATTTTATTTGTTAAAAAATATTTCAGCCTATTGTGGGTATTCACTGACTTATCCATTCTTCTTTTTGCTCTCTGAACATAAACACTGTGATAACACAGCAACTAATTCGAACAGCGAGGACACTAGAAGCAGGATGGTGGCAAGTTTGAGGGGAAGCATGGGTACAGGGACAAAGGAAGATGAGTCAAGTACTGGGCGTGTTAGGGCTGCTGGATTTCACCATGTTACGGCCCGTTCTCACTTGGCATGTGTTTTTAAACTTACGAACTGTTTATTTCTTTAATTTTCCAAATTTTTTTTCAGCCCGCAGCCAACCATGGTCCACCTGTATATTGTTTCAAATTTTATGTAATTTGGTTTATATACATCCCCCCTCCCCGAAGGGTCTACTTAAACATACTAGAGAGTCATATAAACAATTACACTAGCACTTCTGTAAATCATTTTTATATATTTATTTCTGAAAAGTCAGCTAGAACTAAGGGTTTTATGCACCCTCTCTGAATATAGATAAATTTAAGTAATACCATATATTAATTTGTGAAAGAGGCACCAGAATTGCATATATCACTTTAAATGTTGTTATTTTTATATTAACAGCACATACCTGAGTTTCAGATTTGTGAAGTTTTACTAGTAGATAATACAAAACATGGCTTGTGTTGTTTGTTGTTCATACAATGTTTATGAAAACCTGTAAACTGTAAGCCTATAAACCATTTTCCACATTTCTGCATTCATGCATAGTGGTCCAGAGTCCATGAGATAAGGTGCCTTAGAGTATGCAAAGAACTCGAACATTTTTACTGGATATGATGCTAAGAACTAAATATTTTTGTCAGAGATGTAGCTATTATGTATATAATGGATGATTTTAGGAAGGGAGCTAGAATGCTGTTGAAGCTGCAGACCATGATTTGGACCTGTCAGTGCTGAACTGATATGCATGTGAAGTTATCTTTTATACATAAACATGTAGTTGTGTTCTGACCACGGCCAAGTTTCGTGTAATGCGAACAGACTGCCTCCTCAAACCTGGACATGTCTGTGTTGCTGCAAGGTTGGACACACTCCTCTGAAGTCATGTTTTGTGTTGTCTGCCATGTTTTGAGTATTTACATAAGCACATGTTTTGTTCTTTGTACACTTCAAGAAGGAAGTAAGTGGCATGGAGGTAGAAACTCATTAACATGCGCTCTTGATTTTGCCTGAGGGTTGTACATCTGTCACAGAAGGGAGAACAGAATCTTCACTAGTTGCAGTCTTCACAGTATGAATCGATGGTTATGGCTCTTGTAGCGATGTTTACATCAACCTTATTTTATATGACAACTGTTGTTTGTCACCACTGATATTACACAGCACATGTGGTTGTCAGCTGAGTGGGCTCGATTAATACAATCAATGAGCTGACAGGACATGGCAAATGATTGTTGTCAGATAAAATAATGACCCTATATTTTTCTGCTGTTGTTAGTCGGTATCTCATTGGAGGTGATGAGTGTCCGTTAGCTCATGTTCCTACTAGAATACCTCCCTGAGTAACTGTCCGTGATAATTTATAACCGATCCTAAACGTGACGTGCACGCTGAGCATTTCAGTTAATTGTTAATACTGTATTAAGCTGAGTACCATGGTGTAATGGCTCAGGAATTTGTGCAATATTATATGGCTGCCATCTTAAACTGAAATAATGAGAAGTTATATTCAAATGCAGTACCCTATACTGCAGTAGACACTGTCTTTCATTCATTTGGTTTAACAACATTGTGTTTATTCTTATAATAAAAGCCAACAAGATGCACTATTTCTCAGATTTATTTGATAATGTACTCTACATGTTTCGGACAAGTCCACTGTCCATCATCAGGAGTATCTCAACACTGTATACACACAATAGTTATTTGTCATGCTAGTTCTGTTGGCTGCCTGCTAGCGTGGTCAGGATGGAACTGCAGTTCCATCCTGACCATGCCAGCAGACAGCCAAAAGAACTAGCATGACAAATACCTATTGCGTGTATACAATGTTGAGATACTCTTGAAGATGGATAGTGGACTTGTCCGAAACATGTAGAGTACAGTGATACCTCGGCTAACGAAGATAATTCGTTCCGGAATCACATTCGTTAGCTGAAACTTCTTGCTGCCTGGAACGTAAACAACCCAGTCGGGTTGGTGTGTCTGCCCTGTGTGATGTGGTCAGCTCATTTCTTTGTCACACACATACAGACGGAAGAGATAAGCTCCTGGAATGGCCCGACCGTTCATGTTTGCTGCTTTATGTTAGCCCGTGCATCCACTAAAACATTCGTTAGCCGAGTCCGAAAAACAGCAAAAAAAGTCTTCATTAGCCGAAAAATTCGTTAGCAGGGTCACTTGTTAGCCAAGGTATCACTGTACTTTATCAAATAAATCTCAGAAACAGTGCATCTTGTTGGGTTTTATTTTAAGAATATATCACGTTGCACGGTCCTCTGAATGTCAAATGTGCCCTTATGTTACAACTAATAACATGTAATAGAGTGGATGGTATGATGGAACTGTGTGGCTCTTGGCCTTCTTGAAACAGTGTCTTGTTTCAAGTAAAGTTCACAAAACTTATGTATTCTAGGTTTTTATATAACTTAAATTGTGTTAAACTCTGTAATTAGAACACATAAATTCATTGCCTGAATAATGATGTGAACCACTGACCATATGATTTAAGAAAATCAGTGCATTGGTTGAACTTCACATTTTATAGCACACTTTATCAATGCAGAGTACAGTGCTTGAAAGTCATGTGGCAGGCCTGTGTTATGTAAGCATATCTCTTTGGTTGTGTGATGAATACTAGCATACCCTGACCCCTTTTGATTCTGAGTTAACATTATACTGGAGATTTGTTTTCCAGAAATCATCATTGTCCCCAGTCTGACATCAGGAATAATTGGAGTCCAGCACTTCCACCTCACTTTTGCCAGTGATCAAAGGTCATTGAATTCAGATGTTTAAAAATCTACATATTGGGGAATCAGTTTATTTTATTTAGCATACAGGATTCGGTTAAGTTCACTGCAAATATAATATCAGTAATGGTTTTGCTTATCAGGTGAATGGAAGGGATATTTATAATCAATTATTTACTCTGGTTGAAATTTGATCTTGTGTTCTGTGATATCCTGTTCTGTGTGCTGTGTTTATGTATTTATTTATTTATTTACTTTTCCGTATTTATGTGTTTTCATGACTGACAGCATAAAGGTCAAGTCCCTCGTCACCGCATGTAGGCATATGGGGGGAGCAGAGATACAGCTCCATCCATTCTTATCCCCACCACTAGATGGAGGTAAGTGGCCACCTTCATGCCCCGGCCACTTTACGCCTGGGGAAGAACCCTGTTACCTGTGGAATAGGAAGCTGGGTAGGTCTGTGAGCTGGTGTGGACGTTTTGGGGAAAAGTTTCTTGCTTCTGCTAGAATTTGACCCCCTTCCCATCCAGCTCCAAACCTAGTCAGTATACTGAGTACACAATCCAGGCCCAATTTATGATCATAGCAGTTCCTGAATAAATTTTGGTTTCAAGTGCTTAAATAAGCACTTGTGATAAATACAGAAACAAGACGACAAATTCTGAAGATTTTTTTTTTCTGCACTGGCAAACATTCTCCTACTTCATCTTGCATTGAAAACTCGGCTTGATTAAGTATTCCAAATTTTGTGAATCTAGCAAAATTAGATTATGTCTGGCCTTGGGGAGAAGGATATGCATAAATCTGATGTTTTTCACATTCACTGATACTGTTTACATAGTGACAGGCATTTTTTGCTGTAAGATACAAGTATCTTTGTTCTGCCATGATTTATATATACAATTACTGGCCTATTGTAACAAAGTGTGATAACATTGAAACACAACATGGCTTGAATTAATATTCAATATGAATCTGTGTCATATATTAGTACTACACAGAACTCTTATCTGAAACTTTCATCCATTAAATTTAGTGGAGTAGGAAGTATGAATATGAATTAACATACCATTTGCAAGTGATTAGCCATATGCAAGAATTTGTATTAATTGTTTCAAAGACTGTCTCTGCCTGTATTCTGTGTGGTTTATGTACTGAGTGGCATGTCCACACATTATGTCTGTATCCAATGATGATGGCATGTCCACACATCTTGTTTATATTCTATGATGAGTGGCAAGTCCATGCATCTTGTTTATATCCTGTGATGACTGGCACGTCCACACATCTTGTTTATATCCAATGATGAGTCGCATGTCCACACATTTTATTTATATCCAATGAGTGGCATGTCCACACATCTTGTCTATATCCAGTAATGAGTGGCATGTCCACACATCTTGTTTATATACAGTGATGAGTGGCATGTCCACACATCTTATTTATATCCAACCATGAGTGGCATGTCCACACATCTTGTCTATATCCAGTAATGAATGGCACGTCCATACATCTTGTTTATATCCAAGGATGAGTGGCATGTCCACACATCTTGTTTATATCCAGAGTGAGCTCTCAGAACTTGGTGCCTTGCTTCCGCATGGACCAGGGGAGATAACAGTCAGTTTGTCAGCGATCATACTCCACAATGCTTGACCTAGAATATTTGGGATACCGGCTGTCCTGTCAGCCCTTCATTTTGAGGTCCATAGTGTAATTGGTTCATATTCATTATTTTTCATAGCTATAAAGTAACATCTGAACTACATTATTGGTTATCCAGAGTATGTCTGAAAGAAATTACAGCATTGTTTAACTGTTTGAAAATATGTACAAGTAATCTCTTATATGTTTGTTACAGTCTACTAACAAACAGATATTGTGCCAAGGAATATTTTTATTAACTACTTAGACATCAAGCACTTACCACTGTTGTTAACAGTGTATGCATATGTTTTGGGTAGTTATGTTATAAATAATTGACAAGGATTAATATGCATGTGTATGTTAATAGGATGTTTGGTGATATACAAGCAGTTGCATACAGGTTTTCCAGAACATGATGAAGCTTATCAGCACATAGATAGATAATATCCATTGAACTTGGACTTGGATCCTCTGTAGTACAGTCATTATACATTCATTGACTGTATTCTGAAGAAACACCACTTTGTACACTCTGTCGAACAAAAATCCATCGGCCTGAAATTTTCTAATCCCGAACCGGAAGTGACATTTCGTACAGTTGCCATCATAATTTGAGTCATTTTACTTTCCCCATATTTGCGCATTTGTGGCGTTTCTCTGTCTTCCATTCATTACAATCAATCACATCACGTATATATTAACCGAAGACAACAATACATTTGCTTAATTTGAAATCAAAACATTAATTAAACTTCATTAACTTTTCCCAGGCGTGAGGCTAGCTAGCTAGCCGATGGATTTTTGTTCGACAGAGTGTACTTGCATCTACTAGAGTAAGTGGCCCACCTCCTTTATATATGAGTTTAGCTCGGTCCAGTTCCTCTTTGTCCAAAATCCTTAAGCTGTTAGTCTGCCATGTTTCGCATGAGATGACCAGTCACACAGCCACCGATATGGAATATTAACATGAATCATTACATGACTGGTGGCAATGAAAATAAACATCCATGCGTAAGGCAGGATTCAGAATTGTAACTGAAGTGTTTGCTGGGCTTAAGACCGACCGACCGACCGACCGACCGTGTGTGCCTTAAAGAGTGCAGTCTGTTTCAGCGCCTAATAATAAAATGGTTTACACTTCTCAACAAAAAAAAATAATCTGGCTGTTAGTCACATATTATGTATTTACATGCTTTATTCCATCCTATCAATCCTTCAGTATTCCACCACTGCATACATATATAGTGAGGAAACTGAGTGCAACACTGTTTATGTACCAGAGAACATTCATTTTGTACAACAATTCCATAATTAAATTCATCTTAATGCCATTCTGTGCAATGTATGGCTTTTAAAATTAGGACAGTAAATGCTGATTTTAGCCTTCATTTGTCAAGTATTTTAAGAATTAATTTTCTTGTATTTAACGCAGTAAATGGTATTCTGAACAAATAGATTTCTTTAAAAGGTGCTACATTTTTGCATTACAATTGTACGTAGTTTGAAGCCTAAACATAGCATTGCTTTGATCATGTTCCATTTAGCCTTATATTTATGCAATTCCTATGACATTTACATATTCATTGCTGATATAAATAGATTGCTCTGTGCAGTGAAGAGCAGTGTAGCCACCATTTATTTTGTTAGCCATTCATTAGTGACTGCTTTTTAGTATTTTTGACCCAAGTGTACACTAAAGTAGCAGTTATGTGTGAAACTGCTTGTTATGGTGATTATGTTGTAAATGTCTCAGCTTTAGGGAAAATGAGACAAATAGTGATGTCCAGAGGTAAAATAGTGAGCTCAGGAAGGTTGAAATATTTTGGGATGAGAGGATGTAATTGTGACATCCATGTCTGTTAATAATGACATCCTCCTACACCAAACACTTCAGCAAGTAAAAAAGCATAATTTTATATGTAATTTTTGTTCATGTATATTTGTTTTTGGGATGTTTAATATCTAAAATGTAATTATTAATTTGTTAACAGAAAACACTTTTGGTTGTGTATTGATCATAATATTACAAGATTATAATGGTTTATTAATAATTCTCTTTATTGCATTTATGCCGTTCCGGTACCAACAATACCAGGTGTTAATTTTTGTCATGTTGAGCCACTCTTTCTACAGGATAATTTGAGTTCAGGAATATAGAAGTCTGTCATGACATGAATGAGTACATAATATGAACCTTCTCTTTTTCACTTTTTAATTGACATGCAAGATACAGGAATTTATATTGCCTTTTTGCATACTAAATATTTAACCTAGAATTTTACCTTACCATTCGTGGTGAGGGCTCAGCTTTGCAGTGTGCCATGTTCATGGTCACCAGAGCATCCTCTTTCTGAAGATGTACACAACGGAGGACACACCTTGATAGGATAAGTACTGCCCCAGATGTGTAGAAATGGGGACAGGCCTAGATAGGGTAAGTACTGCCCCATATGTGTAGAACTGGGGACCAACCCAGATAGTATTAGTACTGCCCCATATGTGTACAAATGGGGACAGGCCTTGATAGTGTAGGTACTGTCCCACGTGTGTACGACTGGGGACAGGCCTAGATGGGATAAGTTCTGCCCCATATGTGTAGAACTGGGGACTGGCCTAGATAGGATAAGTACTGCCCCATATGTTTAGAACTGGGGACCGGCCCAGATAGAATAAGTACTGTTCCACATGTGTGCAACTGAGGGCAGGCCTTGATAGTGTAGGTACTGTACCACATGAACAACATAGGTTGTTTCCTACACAACACCCTCTAAAGACAACCCGGTGTTAAATTGTTAAAGGTAAAATGTGATGCTCTACCAGGCTGTAGTACTCATGGTGAAAGAGCTCCAAGTACCCACTGAATAGACGCTGGGTGGGCCCCAGGTCCCATCTGGACATGTTAGGAAAGAGAAACATTGTTTATCCCTTCTGGAAATCAAAACATAATTTCTTAGTTGTCCATCCTATAGCCTGGCCACTATACCAAATGGGCTATTCTTGGCTTCCCTTACATTACTTGGAGCAATAACTGTATCAAGATGTCTCTGTATTTTCTTTCATGGTGTCAGACTATATGAAGCACAGTGCTATTACTGCTTTCAGTTAAGTCTTTTTCTTCAGCTCAATATCCTGGCCAGTTTCCCAGATTGCACACCCCTAAATTTGGTCTTGAGGAGCCGGTAGTGTTGACCATATTGAACCATACAACAGGTGAATAAAGTATGAGGGACGTACAGATATCACAAGTGATATCTTTTAGAGGCTAATACAGAAGAAAATGGAAGACTGGACAGGGTAAGGTGTAGCTGGATTCCAGAAATATCTATTGGAATGGAACAAGAATATTGGGTAGAATTCTGGAACTGTGGCAGTGTAACAGCTGTAGGTAAAAATCACTGTTGGCAATGTGTAGGCATTGTATGTTCTTAGTTACATTTTGATGTTGGTAGCAAATATCCAGTAATGGTATGTTGTGGTAGAACTCATGAAACCTATTTTCCCACTGCACAGGCTTTAGTCATGCAAATAATGCGTTGTTAATGTTCTGTTTAGGTAATGTAATTTTATAATCTAACAATAAATTACAAATCTCCTGGTGGGTTAACAGGTTGCATTCATGCATAGATGGTCAAATGTGCCAAATATTGAATATTCGGAAACTTGGTGTTTTTCTTCATATTGTACATCACATACACTGAGGTGACTAAAATGCAGGGTTTTATGAATGTCCAAGCATCAGTAGTGAAGAGATGTTACAAGATTTAATGCATAAAACTTTCAGATAAACAGATTTTAAATTTCGGGTGTCCTAAGATGTAGGTTACACTCTTCTGGTACATCTGTGTAAGGAGATTCTGGATTAACACATGTTAACTTCATATGTATGTAACACTTATAATTGAACCTGTATGTAGAAATTGGCAGGGAGAAGTGGCACATTGGAGTCAGAAGAGAAATACTTGCAGGTTTCAAATGGAAAACTGAAAGAAAGAGACCACTTGAAATACCCAGGTGTTAATGGGAGGATAAGATTAAAGTGTGTAGTAGGATGGGTTAGCATGGACTGGATTCTTGTGACTCAGGTTAAAAAGTAGCAGGCTACTGTGAGCATGGAGGTGGAGCTTTGGATGAAAAATTTCAGGAAATTTATTGACTAGCACCAGAATTACCAACTTTTCAAGAATGACTGCTCAATTAAGTTAGGTTGACATTGCCTTTCTCCATGCATATGATACAAGTGAAATACAAATGATTAAGCCACTTCTCACTTTTAACCTAAAGACAGTATAAGCTCCTCTGTAATATCTTGGGTTTTAGAGTGGCTAAATGATTATTTGTGGGTATGTTCGAATAGTAGGAAGAATTACGATGGAATGGTTGCGAACATTCCTATCGACCGCGCAACCAGTTCCTGTCGCACTCCAAACCATCTATCGTCTGTGAGCACAGATTATCTAGTCTGTGAGCGTGGGCGCCAAAACCTACGCACTCTGATCCATACACGCAGCCGACTATGAATCCCAGACTGTCGAATAGATGATCTGTGCAGTCCGAGGACGCAACGTAGCCAGACTAGATCTGTTGTAGCCAGTCTAGTCTCTTGCTGGTGCTACTGAAATTTCGCTGCTGTGTTTGTTTTATCTGTGGTTTGTGATGGCTGAAGTCACGGATTAGGCGAGTTAAGAGCCGGTATTAACGTTTGTTGTTTGAAGCTTTATGCAAGCTCGTGAAATCGAGGTATTATTATTATTACATTTATATGATAATCAGTTTATGGACCAAGTAGTAATGTCAGAGCTTAACCTGGGGTCTTACTTATATTCTTGGATGTTGGGGTGAACTCACTCCAACTAAAACAGTTTTAACCTTAATAGCAGATGAGTATTTGGTGTATGTTTGTGCATTTCATGTGTTTAAGGCAGATTTAACAGTAAGCATATTAAGGTAACTTTCTTGTAATCTAGTACGAGAATCAAGAAGGGGTAGCCCAAACTCACTATAACAAACCCTGTGTTCTGCGTTTTTTTTGTGACGACGGTGTATAACGCGGTGTGAGACTTTTTTTTTTACTTTAGATGTTTCTAGTGCTTAAGACTGTTCTTTTGAACGATGGCCATCATCTCAGTTTTAACTACTACTTGTTTGAAATCAAGAATACTTGTAGGCAGTTCTCATCATCGGCTCTACAGCCCTGGGTGGGCCTTGGCCTCCTCACTTGCAGGCTGTTGGCTTTGTTTTATTCATTATTCAGAGAGAATGAGATGAAAGAAAATGTATTCTGTTGAGACCATATGTACAGCTACTGTCAAATCATGGTCATTAACACACTCCAGGTATAGGATATGTTTTCAGTGAAGTTCATCAGCTAAAAGATAACTTTGCATTTTTCTAGTCCATACAGAAGTGTTATTCCCAACAGAAAACATTTGGCAGGTATATACATTCATATACACATATACATTTCATTGATCCAACATTCGTCCATCAACAGATGAATATGAAACATGGTGTTCCACAACGATCAATTCTCGGACCCTTATTGTTTCTTATATATATTAACGATTTGCCAAAAATTTTAATTGGCAAGTCAATACCGATTCCTTTTGCTGATGGTGTTAATGTAGTTATAACTAATTCAAATATTGTTGACTTCCATTCTGACATTAAAGCAGTATTTGAACAATTAAATAAATAGTTTAATTTGAACTTAACTATCATTGAATTTCGATAAAACTAATTTTATCCATTTTAAAACAAAAATCCTCGTAATTTAGAT
>JGI20166J26741_10816670_pt1 | contig 15023 bp, 10 predicted proteins | sample TergutCu122P5_FD_26741 | JGI IMG/M metagenome (IMG submission 26741)
ATCAGTTTTTTACTAAACTATAAATGATTGTAAAATGGACTGTTTGACAAGCGACAAGCTTGGTATGCTTTTACTCGTACATATAACTACAGCAGCGCGTGATAATAAACTTCCATTTGTAATTTAAACTAAATGTATAATGCTGACATATTGTACAAATTTGTAAACATTGCAATATATAATTAATGTTATACATATTTCGTGCAGTTGTCTTCCACACACAAGAATTTCTAACTTCTGCATCATGCTGGTTTCTACGCTGTTAAATGTTTCGTCTACCCATTGTAGCCCTCCACAGTGAGATGCAATATTATAAAGCCACAAGCAGCTTATCGTATATGGGTAAATGGTAAACATATATATATATATATATACATCAGCTTTTTAACAGCAAATGATCTGTAGTATTACTAAAATTATACAGATTAAAATTAAAATACAAGTTAAATATTGAAGCATAAAATGTATGAGTGTAAAATACTGTCTCCAAACATTAGATATCTCCTGGTTTTGACGGACTGGAGACCCAAGGTTTTGATACTGGATGTTTACTCTGTGCGTAATTGTTGAGTACAAAACGATCACTCATTTATAATACTGTAGCCCCTGATTATGGCTACAGTGGGTAGGCGAAACATGTCGGACCGTAGAAACCAGCTGTGTACAGCAGCTGGAAATTAAAAAAAAAAAAATTGTGTATGTGGATCGTAATATTTATGTGTTGTCCATAGGTGTTTTTATGGATTTCTCCTTGATAATTACGTAAAAGGCGAAACATATCGGAGAAAATTACATTAAAATAAAGTATTTTATTGTTTGCAACTTTGGCGTCCTGAGTTGGTCTGTATTGCACAGTGGCGAAGATGAATATTGTGATGTTCTGGGTTAAGACACCGTGTAGTGTGATAAGTGTAACAACGTTTCGGAGGAACCTACTGCTGTCTTCTTCAGAATAGACAGAATATGCTTGTAAGATTTTAATCAAATCTTACACATTGTAGGTTATTCAAAATAAAGAAGAAGCAAATCGTCTGGGCATGTAGTAGTGATGAATTTTACGTTCATGTGACCGTGCATCGTAACAAACTTTACGTACATGTGACCGTGCATCGTAACAAATTTTACGTTCGTGTGACCGTGCATCGTAACAAATTTTACGTTCATGTGACCGTGCATCGTAACAAATTTCTTGATAATAAAATCAACTAGATGCACTAATTTCACGAATTTATTTTGGCATGAAACTCTACATGTTTCCGACAGTTCCTTTGTCTATCATCAGGAATTTATTCACTGTACACTCAGCAATGGTGTATGTCACACAAGTCTGTAGACAACTTTCGAGCAGGACCAGGATGGAACTGGATGGTCCTTCTTGAAAGCTATCTACAAACCTGTATGACGTATACCATTGCTGAGTGTACAGTGAATAAACTCCTGATGATGGACAGAGGACAGAGTTTTATGACAAAATAAATTTGTGAAATTTGTGCATCTAGTTGGTTTTATTCTAAAGAAAAGGGATGAGAGAGTACAGAGGCCCATAGAATAATGATCAGGAAGCTTTCAATGAAGACCTAGATGAGATGACAAAATTAAAATCGATCTTGTACAAACAAGGTGTCAGATTCAGGGGCTGGATTGCACCAGCGCAGGTAACAAGCCGGTGGGTTGGGGGCTAGCTGTCTTGACCACAGTAATGAAATTTAATGTTCCCCAACAGGCGACAAATTCGTGATCGGTTGAGAGACTGTCAGCTGCCAAAGACAGAGTTAATAGTATTGATCACATGCTTGGTTGTCAGCGTGTGGAGCCAGCTCGTTAGAACACTGTGTCACGCCCCGTTACGGCTGTTGCTGTTCCACGTAGAAGCAATTAGCTGTCTTTTGTGCAAGCTGTGACGTCACGACAGGTGCTGACGTGACATCTTTTGGCAGAAGTGTGTATTAACATAAGAAGGCGAACTCGTCTGCCAGTACAGTGTAGTCCTGTGGGTTTGTGGTTGGCCCGTGCTGTGTCGAATATATAAGGTAAATGTTGATTTTTCGTGAGGTATATATCAGCGCCATATCGACTTCGGAGATAATTTGTCAGCTGATTCTTGGGTTTTTTAATGGCGCTGTCTAAACTATGGTGGTTATACGTAATTAATATTTTGGGATTGTTATCAGTTCTTAAACACGTGTGGAGGAGATAATCGATACAGATCGAAATAGACTTTTCTGTTTTTGCCTTATTTGGAGGAAATTAGTGTAAAAGGACATCGACGATATCGATTCGACTATCTTGTAAAAAAATGTCTGTATTAGTTAGTGAGTTAACAGAACAGCATCAGCACCAGACATTAACTACAGTCTTTATTAACCTGTGCGTAGTGTCTGATAACCGCGTAAAAGCAGCTACATATTTTTTAATACTGTGGTTTTCTGGGTTTTTACGTTGTTGTGGTTGGGTACCACTGTTTCGTATAAATTTTCTGCCCCTTTCTTCAGGTCTGAGGTACGAGTATTCTTATGGCCTTACAGATGCAACTACTGCTTCACTCTCTTCACGTCAACACCGTTTCTAACGGCTGTAGGAGAGTCAGTTTGTCCTCAAGGTACTCGATGCCATCACGAGCAGGCCGTTAAAATACTTGGCTTGCCTGAATACATCGCGGAGGTTTTGATTCATATGACTTCAAGGGTCAAACAAGCTCGAGGTGAGATGCTGACTCACATGTAAGGTCAGAGACACGTCGAATTCTGCAGCACGCACTGCGGACGAGCGTTGCCGAGGAAGTGGCTGTCACGAATACCAAGTACATGAATCAGATCGGGTCCCACAAGCTGATTCCCAAAATTGTTACTGGTATATCAGGGCTTCCGCAGATAATTCCTTAAACGGAAAAACGTGACGAATGCTGACTTATGAATTGATTTATACTAACATTTTACGGTACTGTGGTCCGAATCCTGATGAGAAGGAAGAATTGGTTTCCGAAAGTTTCTGGTTACGTACATTGGTAAAGAAATAATATTCTTTTCAAATAGCCACGTTAAGGGACGAGCTTTGGTAACCATAACGCTCAGCGTGGGGCTACTATGCATATGGCGTACCGGTATTCGAGTAAGATAGTTCCCAGCGAAAATACGCATTGCAAATTTAGCCCAAATTTTTAAAACTGGTTGCGTCGTTATTTTTTTTTTTCGTTTAGTTTTCTGTAAGAGAGCTATTTCATAAATCTCATTTTGTTAAACTGCGTGGAATAGGCCAGCAAATGTGAACTGGAAAGGATGTGGGATGAAACGGACCATAAAATGAGATTGTAGATCATTAGGCTATCACTGCCGTCATTTCATTTCAAACTCAGTTCAAGATCATTCAAAATTGATTCGGGAGTTATGACGTAACTCGGACACACACAAAAAAAAATCGTTACGAAACAAACAAAAGTTGTTCATAGTTCGTGTTTTTTACTCGTCAATTTTATAATGGCGACCCCATCATTCCGCTCCAACTATCTGCAACCATGAGCATTCAGTACAGCGACAGCTGGAATAGAGATGGAATGTAGCACTGCTAGAATGCGTCATAATGACACGTGGATAGAATGAGAAGCAAAGGAATAGGAAAAGAGAAAAGGAGAGTATGAAAACAGGAAACGAAGACTCAGAAAGAGGAGGAAGATGTGATGAAAATTAAATCAAATACAGGGACAGAAATGTAACTGAGAAAGTGGGATATAAGTAGAAGAACTAGACTTGTTATCGGTGACCTTGAACATCCCAGTTGTAGTAACTGTCGATTGCTGCCTTTGAATTAACTATCTTGTACCGAGTTCACTTCCACCACACTACCAAATTGCATCATGATTTTACTGAGGGCCACATGAACTCACTTTTAGATCCAGGCCATATTTTATAAGTGAACTGTCAGGTTATAAGTTTCTATATCTTGACACCGCGTAGCTTTGTAAGCAGAAACAGACATGCCGGAAGAAAACTCTGAAGATGGAGATAGTATGTTCTTTCTAAATGTCGGTATCAAAACCCAGAACATTACAATCTATTTAAACCCGAAGTGAAAACCTGAAAACGTCCATGAATTATTCTTTAGAAATTTTCTTTTACGCTTCGCAATGGCGATATTTTACCAGCTCCTCCAAGGAAACTATTTAGTGTTGTATGTTTGGGCTTTTCACATGTACAGACAATCTAAAAATTCGTTCGATAATCCCAATCCTACAAATTTCAGCGTTTTGTTTTTAAAAACCTATATATATTATATATATATATATATTTTTTTTTTTTGAAGTTCATCAAACGTAAGTTCAGAGTTGGTAATTAATGTAGCTTACCCCTGTGTTAATCTGCTGTGCAGGTGCCGGGTCCTGGTTGCTGGTGCGAGTATGACTGGAAGGGGTGCGGCATGGTTGTGTCGTGGTGGTTGCTCACGTTGTGGTCTCTGCTGGTGGTGCGGGCTGGACGGGTGCATCAATGGATGGGCCATGTGCTGGTGCCAACTGACGGAACAGAACCTGTAACTTTGTACGCAGACTGTACCTGCAGTGAGGTGCCTGGCAAGTACGTGAGACGAAGGGAATAAGTTGGTTGCGATCTGGTACTTCAGCAAACAATCACAACTCAAAATATGTTTGAGAAAGGATGGTTTCTAAAGAATAAGTATTTGGATACTACGGTAATCGAAACGGCCCCTTGGAACTGAAAGAGGAATGATTTGTCGTCTCCTTTCTTTTATCTCATTCCCTATTTTAACTCGTTTTACGTTCTTCTTCCCAACTACGATTTGTATAACTTTTAGAGAATTCAGTTCATATCGCATCAATTTAAGATGGTGCTGCTATTTTTGTATGTGCACGAAAACTGCGTACTTTATTAGTAGCATAACACAAGCGTATTGTCACACACACAAAAAGAAACACACACACACCACACAATTCTTGTTTATTGGAAGTGTCAACAGACGGGACGGGTCCAGTACTGATAGAAGGAAATAGATGTTTGTAAAACAAGGAACCACTTTTAAAAGGAGACAATCAACAACAAACTATACTGTAATTTTATAATACATTTTAAATATCGTGTATTTTAAGTAAATACTACACATTTGGTATGTATGATTATTGTAAAATATTCTATTGCTGTTTGTTTTAACACTGTTGGTGTAAGCTCCCTGAAGATGGCCAGTACGCCGAAACATGTAGGAGCAAATTAATGTTAAAACAGACAATATACAGAAGAGTGCAATTGTTGGCACTAATGAAGTTTGTAATAAAGTGCGTGTTTTGATTTTCTCTGGAACTTTTGTCTGAATCATTTCTCATTCTAAGAAGAACTAAGCGAGATATGATCAAAAATGTGTATCGGTCTTCATGTAAAGTGTCCGTTATTCTTGTCCGGTTTTAATAAAACTTGAATTTTCTGGACAGATTTTTTAAAAATACTAGCATATCAAATTTCATGAAACTTCGCCCAGTGGGAGCCGAGTTGTTCCATGCAGACAGACGGAAGGACGTATGGAGAGACAGACATGAGGCAGATAGTAGTCGCTTTTCGCAATTTATGAACGCCCCTAAAAATGACACATGTTAACTGAAAAATTCACAAGTATATGTGGTATATCAAGTCGTCCATGATACCAGTTTAAAAAAAAAAACCATTTATTGTAAATCTGATATCAGAGAAAGATTAAATGTTTCTTGTGAGGGTAAGATTACACATAACGTCGATAATTCAAATTCCAAGGAAAATATAAAGTAATCTATGGTACAGCAATGTTTATTTAAACAAACTATGCGTTCAAAACGTATAGTGACATAAAACTTGTAAAGATCAACCTGTCAGATGGATCTTCTTGTGTTGAATTCGCTGAAAAAGACGTATCATGTAACTGTATTCGAGTCTTAACATTAGATTTTGCTTAGTAACGGGTACAAATGCTGCTTGTGTTTCATTGATTTTAGTTAAAACTGCTTGATACCAACTGTCAATTCGCAACAGGATTATATGCATCACGGTCTAAAACGCTTGCCATCTGTTTGAATCTACCTTTATAAGACAGATTTAAAGGAGCATTTTTTTTTCCGGTTGCACAATAAATGAGCCATTATTTTAAGTGACAGTTATACGTATGTCATAACAGTTCACCATAATAATTTCACTTTAAAATCTGATTATTAAGAGAAACACTCTATTTTGTCTTAAACCTCGTAGCCTCAAATTGCACACTGGACGTGGAGGTAAAGTTTCACACAGTCTGTATATCGGAAGTAGGAAGACATGAGCCGTAAACACTTATACTGGCGAAGTAGGCCCTTCGTCTCCGATCCTAGTGCCGATTGGACTACTACTACTACTACTTCCACTGTCATTACTACTACTACTACTACTACACCACCACCACCACCACCACCACCACCAATACTATCTAATCATAGAAATGATTATATCTAATATTTTACGAGAATAAACGTAATAGAATTTTGTACTCCTGTTTGATTCAAACTTTAATCAGCGCACTTGATTTGCATTCTATTTCTCGTAGTTATGAATGTATGGAGTGCATATCTGGTAATAATGCCAAGGCAGTAGTAGTAGTAGTAGTAATTAGCACGAGTGTTAGAAATCGCCCACAATTTACAAATCTGTGCTTTTTCACAGGTTGGTGATGTGTGATGGAGGATCCGGCTGCAAGCGTTTCCCATCCGCCCTCAACACTACGGCCCCGGTTGTCCAGTTGAAGAATACTATCCTCACGGCCCTTCATAAAGGAGACTTGGGCAACCTGACGCATTTAGTGGAACTGCAGATCGATCACAACAGTCATCTTTCTGTCATCGACCCTGGGACTTTTGAAGGGATGATCTTCCTCAGAAACCTCTCCATTTCTTACAACGAAAACCTCAGATACCTCGAAGCAGGTGTCTTCGACGGCTTGCATAACCTTTGGGAACTTCGTATGAAAAAATGTGGTTTCTTCGACGTTGGCTTGATAGCATCAGCTTTGACTCCATCCTCACTGCCTAGTCTTCAGAGGTTGGTACTGGATGAAACCCCGTTCCAAAAGATAGATTCCAGCGATTTGGTTCCCATGAACGGCTCCTCCTTGCAGCATTTACACCTTATAGCCTGCCAGCTGGACTTCATTCATCCGTCAGCACTGCTTCCCTTAAGACAACTAAGGACCTTACTTTTGGGACAGAATACACTCAACAGTAGCACCATTGCTGAACTGGTGTCCCACTTGGCAGATGGAGGAATTCCACTCGATCTACTCAGTCTGTACGGAATGGGGTTCCTTAGGCGTCCACCTATGGACGTGATGAAAGCAGTGGCCGATTCCAACATTACGCACCTTGTTCTAGCGCGCAATCAGTTCCAGAAACTGGAACCAGGATCTTTCCCTCCAATGCCTCGCCTGCAGTACCTAGACCTGAGGGAAGTTATGGCCACGGACTTGAAACCTGGTACCCTGTCACCCAGAATTATGCCCAAACTGAAGACCTTATTATTCGGTGGCAACATGTTATCAGGTGTTGTGCCTGGAGTATTGGTGCCACAACTTGAATATTTAGACCTTTCAGTAAATTACGGCGATCCCCTTACTCCATCCTATTTCGATGTGAGTGAAGGAAGTTTTGTGAACATGACAAATCTGTCGTTTCTCAATCTTTCATACAACAATCTCGGGCGAGTGTCAAGGGAGACTTTTAGGGGTCTTGAGAACCTGAACAGACACCTTGGGTTGAAGAACGCTTCTATACACCATTTAGAAGAAGGTGCTTTTGAAAACCTGGGCAAACTAGAATTCCTGAATTTGGAGTACAATCCGTTTCCTAAGCTCTACAATCTCACAGGGGCCTTGTTTCGAGGTCTTTATAATCTCAGAGTGTTACTTCTTAGTGGATGTGGGATCAGTTTTCTGGCACCAGATGTCTTCAGTCACCTTCCTAGACTGCAGTACCTCAGCCTTCATAACAATCAGCTGACTACCCTTAGTCCTGCCCTGTTTGTTTCCCTTCCTCATCTGATCGGTATAGACCTATCGGACAACCAGCTAGCTTACACAAAAAATGCAAGCCAAAGACTATTCGAAAACAACACCGAACTTGAAGTTGTGTTTCTTTCACGAAATAAATTGACTTCCCTGAATCCAGTCATGCTGGAAGACGCGCTTTTTCTGACGCGTTTGGAAATCTACGATAACAATATACTGTGTCAGTGTATGTCCTTCTTGTCAACAAAAAGATGGCTCAACAAGCGCAATCTGACTCTTTTAGACATGAACATTGCTGGGCTTTCAACACTTCGCTGTTTCTCTCCAGATGAATGGATGAACAGACCTGTGACTGAATATATCGACTCGCTTGGAGACGATTGTCTGTTACCACCTTCTGAAGATCCTTTTATGATCTGGATTATCGCGCTTCTTGTTTCATTCCTTGTTCTAAGTTTTGTAGTGGCGGCTTTTGCGTACCATTATCGACCATATATTCGTTACTGGATGTTCCTTGCTCGTATGGATATTTGGAAGCGTGGTCTCAGGAGGAAGGCCTGCGAAAGTTATAGCGATTACCAATACGATGCCTTTGTGTCATACAGCAATGAGGACCGTAACTTTGTCGTAAGACTTGTGGCTATGTTAGAGAATTATGAGCCCTTTTTGAAACTTTGTGTGTATGAACGTGATTTTGAGATAGGGTCAGTGATTTCGGAGTCAGTACTGCGAAGTGTTAATTTAAGTCGCAGAACATTACTAGTGATTAGTGACGCTTTTGCAAAATCGCAGTGGTGTCGTTGGGAACTGCAGTTGGCAGAGCATCACCACCTATTTCTGCGGGATGAAAAGGAGGGTGGAGATTCCTTGATAATGATTAAGTTAGGGGAAGTAACAGAAACACGTATGACTCCAACATTGAAATATTTATTACGAACAAGGGTGTATCTGGAGTGGGATTCAGAACCCAGTAAACAGCGACAATTCTGGGATAAATTGCGTACCGCCCTCGCTCCACCCCCCGTAAGCACAACAGCTATGTCAGATACGTGATAAGTGTATTTTTTTGCGCTTAAATTGTGGCAAACTTATTGTGTTTTAAATTGGAATGTGTGACTTTTGGCTCCGTGAATAATGATATGAAAGTCATGTGTCGAGAGAATACCAAAGACTTTTGTAATAAAATGGAGTGGATAATAGGTCAGATTTGGTCGAAGATCACAGCATTAAGGATTGATTAACTTAACTAACGAAAAACTGGATACATAGATTTAGGATTACGAAGTTTCTGGTCTTCGTCATCTCGTATTCGTAAAACAACATAACGTTTCGCAAATATGTCTGTTCCCGTCTTTGGGTGCAAGGGGGAGGGGAGACACTAATTGTGCCCAACACAAAGAACAGCCTTAATCTCGGTCTGATTATGGAATACTGGGTGGTGGACAGATCCAAAAACCAAGTAATCCCAAGTGCAGTATATCAGTGACAGAAATTTTAGAAAATATCTAAATATATCGATATTCACGAACAGCTTAAGCCCGTAAGATAATTACTGGCTCTTTGGCTCATAACGTCAATAACTCGATCGTTACATCACTTTATTACCACAGTTTTCCTTACATTAATAATACCGTGAATTGTTAAATGAAAAGTTAAACCAAGAAATATATTTGATGTTATAAATTGCTCCAATTTTGAGCTTTATATAATGGTCTTTATAAAAGAAAATCTCACTGTTTGTAAGGATGCAGTTGACACTGTCTTTATTTAAACACTGTGCCTTTAAAACGTATGAGGGGTCTACGTACAGTTCCATACATTTTTAAACTTTACACTAGATCAGGTAAGTAGCTAGTTTCGTGTCCTGGGTGCTTTATCCTCGAGTGATGTAAAACCGGTACTAATAAGGTAGAGATCGAAAGCGCGGCAAATGTGGGCACTGTGAAAAAGTGAGAAGTCTCTGCTCCTTTCGAGATTCAAACTGTAGATTCTGGGTCATCTTGCACCCGGCCAAGTAACGATCCGAACTGCTTTATCACGAAGACTGTCTGAAGATGCTACTGTGGGCACTAAAAATTCATACAGAATCCGGTAGCTCGATTTCTGAGGAAAAGTCAAAGTTTGAAAGTAGAAATGTCGGAAAACATTAGAATCGGTCGCACCAAAGTGTTTCTGAAGGGTCACATTAGCTTATTAACGGCGAATTCTTCAGTAGTATTTGAGCGGTATTGAAGAATCCATGACCTAAGTTAGGGACGTGCCCTGTTTCCAGCGGTTAGTCGATGGCCTTTCACCACGGAGGCCCTGAGCTTAATTCTCGGCCAGTAAATGTGGAATTTCAATTGGAGAGAGTGGCAATGGGATAGATTTTTCTTCGAGTACTTTTCGGTTTTTCCTTTTCAGTTTCATTCTACCATTGCTCCTTACTCATTTATCACCGACGCTGTATAATGTTCGAAACTGAGATCGTACTTAGGTAACTCATTTTAAAATACGATCTGTATTAAAGCATGACCTCGCAGCAAAAAATTAAAACTGGATGATAACTGTGCGGAACAAGTGAAATCTGAGGTATCAGCCTCTGAGATGACGGCGCCACATTCACTAAGATCATGTACGTTGACACCCCAGTGCTGTAACAACGCTAAATACTATAACTTTCTCCTGTCATGGCGCTGTCCATTGTAATATCAGCCACAGGGAAACTGGGTTACGACTAAGGAAATTTCTTCGTCACGCTAATTTCATGGAAGGAACGAAGGCGTCTTTTTTATCAGTATTACTTATAACTCTAGGCATTGACTAAGGCAGGGCTGACCAACTTCAACCCACAAGAGGGCCGCATAATTCTTAACAACTGACCTGAGCGCCGCATTTGTGTGTACATATATATCGCAAATTGGGGTATTCAGTTAACTAGAACGCCTTTATTTACAAAGAAATTGAATTATTGAAACTTCAGCTGACTGAAAGCCGCGAATACTTTCCTCGAAGGCCGCATGTTAAGCTGCCCTGGACGAAGGTACAGAATACTTCACACAGCTAGTGGCTGCGTTCCTTGTGAATATTACAACATAAGAGTAGTTAAAGATTTACAGAATAAATAAAGAAAATAATCTGTTGGAAGTGGTCGTGGCTTACTTAAAGGTGTTATATCAGCATTCTCAAGGTGAGACTGGCAGTAAGCAGTAAAGAATCTATCAGTTCAGGTGACTGAGATTAGCATCCGGTACTTTTTGAGCCGTTTCTATATACTAGTTTGCTTTTTCAATTCGTAGTTCTTGTAAGTGAAGTGAGGGTGGGTGAGCTGCAGAAACACCTTCAGAAATCACTTTCAAGGCCACGGACCATTAATCGTTGCGAATCATAAAAATCAACCAACTGAACAGCTACGATAACTGTATCACCTATGAATAACAAGACATTTAGGTGTAAATTTTGGTATCAATATCTCCTTGTGCCGGTTAATCGACTTGTCTTATTATCAGAATAAACACAACAGTTTAAACACTATGCATCCATCTGTCTTCTACATGTTTCAGCCGTTTGTCGGCCATCATAAATGGCAAAGTATACTGAAGTGGAGGCCTCTCATTCACAGTTAAAACGTTAAAATACACAAACTATTATTCCCTGTGTATTTTAACCAATTTTAACTATCACTGTGTATGTGTTAATATCATTCCTTTATAGGTAACGACATTCAGTTCTAACTGTGAAGGAGTGGCCTCCATCTCTGTACACTTTTCCGTTTATGTTACAACGATACTAACTGATGATGGCCTATACAGACGGGCGGAACGTGATTTAGAAGATAGATGAATGCACATTGTTTAAACTATAGTGTTCCTTATGATAAGATAGATGTCACTGAAGTGTAATGTTACTGCCTTCTGAAGTGACTCCGTGTAGTTGGCCCAGCAGTTCCAGGGTACAGTTTTAACCTGAAGTTGGAGACAGTAGCTTCACCCGAAGTATTAATGTCTTAGTTACCAAATTTATTGAACTCTGATGGCGTAGGTGGCAGGTTTCTGCGAAGCAGTAGATCTACCAGATATATTCTACTTGACAATGGATTGAACTTCTCTCTAAATTTGGCACTTATCTCCCAAAATACCCGGCGACACATACCAAAAGACAGTAATCTTCACGATCAACGCTGTGATCACCTCAGACCTCAAAAAATAACTACATTATGAACAAATCACGCAATTAACTCGAGAGTGTATAGAAATTAACTAATGTTACAAGCTCATTACTCAATTAAGTGCACAGTCTAGGAAGTAATTAAAACCTTTCGTATCCATGCACATTGACTTACGTCGAACCTCAGGTAGCTGTGGAACTTGGTCTCTAGACTTCGAAAGGCAGAAGGTTTACATAACTAATGGCGCAACATCATGTTCTAGAATAACAGAAAAGAATCGGGGTATGGCTGTGTTGGACACGGCCGTGGGTTTTACGTGAATACGTCTGCGTTAGCGGCTAATATTTTCTTTGGGATATGAGAATGAAATGAAAGCAACTAAATGGATACATGACTTTTATTTAGCATAGCAAATACACAGAGTCTTAGCTAGTAATCGATGGAAAATTTGTTTAGCATTTGTGTGTGCCCGCGCCGTCGTTCACCGCGCGCGCCGCGTCAACTTTCCGACGTCCCCGAAGCCGTCTCACTCGTTCCGCGACGGACATGGCGGTACTGACCGATGGCTGATTAGACTCTCTTTCCGATAAGAGGCGTTGTTTGCATTTCCTCTGGGCCTTTCGGCGAGTATGGGCCGACATAGTGAAATTTTAAGTTTTTCACAACATTTTTTATTTGTCACCAACAAATATTTTACGACGTTCACTTCTTGTGGCTTAAATCGACAGATCTGGACGAGATATTTTGTTTGGCACCAAAATCAGCGCGCTAGCACATCGGAGTCGCGAGATATACTGCGCGGAAAATTTCACCAACGCCAAAATTTGCCGCCAGAAGCCGCGGGCCCCCACCCGCGCCTCGCCCATGCGCGGCGCCAACTGAAAGTCACGCACGCATGATGTGTCGTATACCCGATCGAATGTGACCATATTTATGTCAATCGTTTTATTAGTCACGAAGTTACAGTGTCGGAATGTATCACCCTGCAAACGTTACATCGCCGTTTCCGTCCTGGTACCTCATGTGTCGGTCTGATTTTAAAGACGTATTCACGTCAAAATAATGAACTTCCAGGTTCAAGAAAATTATGTCGACTGGTTGACTGATGATTAGTTTTGTGATGTATATCAACTTCAGGATTTAAATAGTTGTTAAGACACGAGAATATGGCGCTGCGTGATAAATTAGAAGTTTACAAGAGATTGTGGCGGCCAAATGCACCGGCAGGATTTTTTACAAGGTGGTGCACATTACCTATATGTAAAGTGACCATTTTTACTTGCGTTCGCACAATTGTGAAAAAGACTACTCGCTTCGTCATGTCCTTCTGTCGGATTTTCATGAAATTTTTCATTCGATTATTTTTCGAAAGTCTGTCGATACAATGCAAGTTTCACTGAAATCTAATACGGGCACGTTGTATGAAGACCTTTACACATTTATGACAATATCTCGCTGAATCATTCTTAAAATGAGAAATATTCCAGACAAAAGTTTAGAGAAATTCAAAGCCCACATTTTATGTTCAATAAATCTTTTTCGAAAATAGTGTCGTTTATGAGATAATGTGGAAAAATGTGACAGACAGGGTCTCTTCTTTCTTTGCACAACAGCCCATAGTGGGCCAGGGTCTCCTCATTATCGAAGCTTCATGATCACAAACACACTACACTCGGTAGGTCTTCTCTGGAAGGGTGATCAGCCCGACGCAGAGACCTCTACTTGACAAAACGCTACACTCACAAGAGACAAACATGCCCCGGTGTGACTGGAACCCACAATCCCAGCACGCGAGCGACCGCAGACCCACGCCTTAGACCGCGCGGCCACTGAGATTGGGAGCCAGATTGTCCACAGACAACAAAGTAATACGGCGCAGAAAAGATGTGATTTATATGCCGGATAACTAAAGCAAAACGACATACACACACTCATTATTTTTGATAGTTACTGACTTTCCACTGGAATAGCGGTTACGCGAACTCGCCTCAGTATTATGTAATACGTACACTGCCTGTCTAGTTCATTATCAGTGTTGTAAAACGTAGTAACATAGTTGTCATTTAATGAAAATCCTTAATTAATCATCAAGAACCTATGAGGTTTAGTTGTGTTGTAGTTTTTTTGTGTGTGTTGTAATAAATTACTATGTGGCGAAGTCCCAAGGCGGTGCAAGTGCACAGCTTTGCACCTCGCTGCCGTCAGCCCATGTTCGCGGCGTATTTCAATATTTTGCTGATTTTTTTGGGGGGGGGGGGCAATTACATTTATAAAAATAATTTTGTGGATAGTAAACTACTTTCGTGACGTACTGTACCCCTGAGTAGCAGTTATACGAAACCGCTAAGGCAAGTTGCGTGCCAACAGATGGTTTTGTATGACTCAGCAAATTTTCGGAATCTTATATTGTATGACACCCGAATGAATGAAAGGCGAAATAATTCAGGTCCCCCCACCTATAACCTTAATTATACTGTTAAAGCCAAAAACATTACCTTCTCCGTGTCATGTCGGGCAGGCACTTCAGAAAAAGAGAGAAATGTTGACGTAGGAAAAAAAAAATCTTTAGCATGAAGAACCGCAATTGCGCAGTACCTATAAAATCATGTCATTCTCTCTTAATCAAGCACCGGGTCATAAAGATGGCACCACATTTTGTGTATTGACCTGTGTTGTCATGGAAGTCGCTGGATGATAGCCTCCATCAGATTCCTCGTTAGTCACTGTATTTGTCTCCTCATGAGCTTCAAATTCAATTTTTGTGAACATTTCTGGATTTAAGCGGCTTCGGTGGTCTAGGGGTAGCGTGCTGGTCTTTAGTACCCAAGTTCGCGGGTTCAAACCCGGCCGAAGCCGTCGGATTTTTAAGGGCGAAAAA
>JGI20166J26741_10817781_pt1 | contig 15023 bp, 13 predicted proteins | sample TergutCu122P5_FD_26741 | JGI IMG/M metagenome (IMG submission 26741)
GAGCGCATCGAGAAGGACCCGGCCCTCGAGCGCCGCTTCCAGCAGGTCTTCGTCGGCGAACCGAGCGTGGAGGACACCGTCGCCATCCTGCGCGGGTTGCGCGAGCGCTACGAGGCCCACCACAAGGTGCGCATCACGGACGGCGCGCTGGTGGCGGCGGCCAGCCTGTCGAACCGCTACATCACGAACCGCCAGCTGCCCGACAAGGCCATCGATCTGATCGACGAGGCGGCCAGCCGCCTGCGCATGGAGATCGACTCCAGCCCCGAGGAGATCGACGCCCTGCGCCGCCAGGTCGACCGCCTGACGATGGAGCAGTTCGCCGTCTCGCGCGAAGCGAAGTCCGACGACCGGGGCGCCAAGACCGACGACGCGGCGGCCAAGGCTCGCCTGACATCCCTCGATACCGAGCTGGCCGACAGCAAGGAGAAACTGCGGGCGCTGGAGGCGCGCTGGCAGGCCGAGAAGACGGCCCTGAACCGCGTCGGCGAGCTCAAGGAGCAGATCGACGCCCTGCGCACACAGGCCGACAAGGCCCAGCGCGAGGGCGACTTCGCGCGGGCGTCCGAGATCCTGTACGGCGAGATCCCGGCGCTCGAGAAGCAGATGGGCGAGGCCGCCGCGGCCGAGCGTTCGGCCGACCCGATGGTCTCAGAAGAGGTCACCGCCACGGACGTCGCCGAGGTCGTGGCCGCCTGGACGGGCATCCCCGTCGGCAAGATGCTCGAGGGCGAGACCGAGAAGCTGCTGCACATGGAGGAGCGCATCGGCCAGTCGCTGGTGGGCCAGGCCCAGGCCGTCCAGGCCGTCGCCGACGCCGTGCGGCGCAGCCGGGCGGGCATCTCCGACCCGAACCGCCCGACCGGCTCGTTCCTGTTCCTCGGCCCGACGGGCGTCGGCAAGACCGAGCTGGCCAAGTCGCTGGCGTCGTTCCTGTTCGACGACCCGACCGCGATGGTCCGCATCGACATGAGCGAGTACATGGAGAAGCACACGGTCTCGCGCCTCGTGGGCGCGCCTCCGGGCTACATCGGCTACGAGGAGGGCGGCCAGCTGACCGAGGCCGTGCGCCGCCGGCCCTACTCCGTCGTGCTGCTGGACGAGGTCGAGAAGGCCCACCCCGACGTCTTCAACATCCTGCTGCAGGTGCTGGACGACGGGCGCTTGACCGACGGCCAGGGCCGCACGGTCGACTTCCGCAACGTGATCCTGATCATGACGAGCAACCTGGGCTCGCAGTTCCTGGCCGACGCGTCACTGGACGCCGCCGCGAAGCGCGAGGCCGTCATGGACGTCGTCCGCACGACATTCCGTCCCGAGTTCTTGAACCGGCTGGACGAGATCGTGCTGTTCGACCCGCTGAGCGCGGACGACCTGTCGCGCATCGTCGACATCTCGCTGGCCAGGCTGAACGAGCGGCTGGCCGACCGGCGTGTCACGGTGGACGTCACGCCGGCCGGACGGAAGTGGCTGGCGTCGGCCGGCTACGACCCGGTCTACGGGGCCCGGCCGCTGCGCCGGCTGCTGCAAACCACCATCGAAGACGCCCTGGCCAAGGCCATGCTGGCGGGCGACGTCAAGGACGGCGACCAAGTGACCGTCGACCTGAACGATGGCAAGGACGGTCTTCGGATCACTTCCTGAAGCCAGCAGAGGGCGCCACGTGGTGACACCTCCGTGAGCGTGGGCCGTCGTGCCAGAATGGGCGGGTGAGCGACTTCCTGGTGCCCGATCCCTACAACCGCGGCGCGTACCTCGTGCGCAAGGATGGGGCCGACCAGTCGTGGATCGACCCCGGTAACCCCGGCCGCCTCGAGTTCGACTACATGGTGCGCATCGGCTGGCTGATCGACGGCTGGGCGGCGGCGCGGGGGTTGCCGGCCGAGGCCCGGCTGCGCGTCGTCCACATCGGCGGCGCGGGCATGAGCCTGGCGCGGTGGCTGGCCGTGACGCGCCCGACCAGCGCCCAGATCGTCCTGGAGCCCGACGCCGCCCTGACCGACGCCGTCCGCGCGGTCGCCCCGCTGACGCCCCACAGCGGCGTCAAGGTGCGCGCCGTCGAGGGGAGGGCCGGCCTGGGGGACATGGCCGACGGATACGCCGAGGTCGTCATCCTGGACGCCTACGACGCGGGCCAGGTGCCGTCGCACCTGGTCAGCACCGAGTTCTTCGAGGACGTCCGGCGGGTTCTGGCATCCGACGGCCTGCTGGCCGTCAACCTCGTGGACGCCCACCCGCATCGCTGGGGCCGCCGGGTGGTGGCCGGGCTGCGGGCCATCTTCTGGGACGTCTGCCTGGTGGCCGAAACGGCCGCGTTCAAGGGACATCGCGTCACGAACCTGGTGGTGGCCGCCAGCCAGTCGCCCCTGCCGCTCGAGGCCTGGGTGCGCCGGGCCGCCGGCGCGCCCCTCCCGTGCCGCCTGCTGGCCGGCGACGACCTGTCGCACTGGCTGGGGGGAGCGCGGCCCTTCACGGACGCCGACGCCGAACCCTCCCCGCGCCGGGCCGACGGTGAGCTGACGTGGTACGGCTAGGCTTGACGCATGGGTAGACGTCCGCGCCGCTGGCCGTTCCGCGCCGCCGTGTCCGGCGTCGCGGCGGTGGCCGTCGCGGCCGCCGCGTTCGGCGCCTGGCAGGTCTGGGGCGCCGATTGGCAGGCGGACCGCCGCGCGACGGCGGCCCGCGCCCAGTTCCGATCGTCCTGCTCTTTGGACCCGGGCTTCAGCGGCGGGCCCGATACCGCCGCGGACGGCAGCGTCGTCGCGGATCTGACATTGCCTGGCACGTCGACGCCATGGCCCGTCCGCGTCGGCGTCCAGGACGCCAGTCTCGCGGACGGCGTCGGTTGGTACCGGCAAACCGCGGCACCGGGCGAGGTCGGCAACATGGCCGTGGTCGGCTACCGCTTGGGCGCCGGCGGCGCGTTCGACGGCATCTTGAGCCTGAACACCGGCGACACGATTCGGCTCGAGACGTGCTTCCGCCGCTACACCTACACCATCGAGGTGGCGCCGCGCGACTTGACGGTGCAGCCGACTGACACCTGGGTGCTGCAGGCCGTGCCGGGCCAGCCGGCAGCCATGCCGACCGATTCCTGGCTGACGCTCATCGCCAACCAGGACATCTCGCCGTCCACCGACAGGGCCGTCGGCTTCGCCCGCCTGACGTCGACGAGTCAGCGTTAGGGCCGCCGTGGCGAACAAACCGCAGGCATGGTGGCCGGATCCGGTGGGCCCGGCGCGAGTCGTCGTCCCCATCGTGGCGGGCGACATGGAGACCGCTGAGGCGCAAGCGCGGGCCATCGCCGCCACCGACGCCGACATGGTCGAGTGGCGGGCGGACGCTTTCGCGGCCGTGGGCCCGCTGCCCGGTGAGATCGCCCGGTTCGCCGGGACGCTTCGGCAGATCGTGGCCCCCAAGCCACTGATCGCCACCTGGCGCACCGGCGCCGAGGGCGGAGCGGCCCCGTCGGCCGGCGGCGACGGCCGGTGCCACAGCTACGAGGAGATGACCGCGGCCTGGATCGATGCGCGCTCGTGCGACGCGATCGACGTGCAGGTCTTCGACTCGGCCGGGCCGACACTCATCGCTCAGGCCCGTCGCAACGACATGCCCGTGATCGGTTCGTGGCATGACCTCGCCGGCACGCCGCCGGTGGCCGAAATCGTCGACAAGCTGGCCGCCATCGAGGCGGCCGGCGCCTCGGTTGCCAAGGTGGCGGTCACGGCTCGCCGCCGCGCCGACGTGACGGCACTGCTGGACGCCACCCGGCGGCGCGCCGCCGTGGCCGGCATCCCGCTGATCACGATGGCGATGGGCGACGCCGGCATCCCCACCAGGGTGCTCGGGTACCAGTGGGGTTCGCAGGCCACCTGGGCGACGGTGGGGCCGGCTTCGGCACCCGGCCAGGTGAGATTGCACATGCTCCGCCAGGTCTGGGCGCAACTGACATCGGACGCCACCTGAGGTCTCGCCGTGCCCTGGGGGCGGCCGCTGGTGTCCCCGATCCGGATGCCAGGCCTGCCCGTCGGATGCCCTAGACTGAACGCCATGATTGGTGTCATTATCGCGATAGTCGGTGTCGTTCTGGCCGTGTGCGGGCTGTTGCTGACGATCAGGCTGCCCAAAGAGCGTCCGAACAAGAACTGGGTTCCCACGGCCGCCGAAGCCGTCGGCATGGCGCCGAACCGCCACCCGATCGTGCGCTTCGAGCCGCCGGGCCGCAGCGGCACCAGCGATCTGCCCTGCGCGCTGCGCGGGCATCTGGCCGAGGGCAAGCGGTTGCTCGTCCTGCTCGACCCGCTGAATCCCGTGATGCCCTATCAGATGGACGCCTGGAAGCGGCACCAGTTGATCGTCCGCATCCTGTCGCTGGCCGGTGCGGCCCTGTTCGTCATCGGCGCGGTCGTCTTCGTCCTGATGACCTACGTGTTCAAGTAGCTCGCTCGGCCGCTAGCGGGCCGCGGTCTGGTCCGCCCAGCCGAGGAAGTGACGCTCGAACCATCCCACGGCCTCGTACAGCACCACGCCCAGGACGGCCAGGGCGATGATGCCGGCGAACATGCTCGGGTAGTCGAGCCGGCCCCACATCAGCACGATGTAGTAGCCCAGGCCGGATGATCCGGCGATCGACTCGGCCAGGAACAGGATCGCGATGGCTGTGGCGATGTTGATGCGCACCGCCGTGCACAGCGCCGGCAGGCTGGCCGGCAGCACCAGATTCCAGATCACCTGACGACGCCGCATGCCGAGCGCCGCCATCGCGTCGACGAAGTCTTTCGGCACGGCTCGGGCGGCGTCGCGCACCGACACGATCGTCTGGAAGAAGATCACGATCGCGATCAGCACGATCTTCGGCGCGTTACCCAGCCCGAGCAGCACGAGCAGCACCGGCACGAACACGACCTTGGGTATCGGGTAGAGCAGGAAAACGACCGGAGCGGCGATGCGATCCACCGACGGGACGCGGCCCAGCAACAGACCGATGGGCAGCCCGAAGGCCATCCCCAGGGCCGTGGCGGCCACGATGACGCCGAGGGACTCCAGGGCTTGCGGGGCGATGGCGGCCCGGGCCCGCCACAACGCTTGGACCGACGCCGTGGCGCTCGGCAGCGCGGGAGAGCGCAAGAGCATCGCGATCAGCTGCCAGGCCACCAACACGAAGATGGTGGCCAACAGGTAGCTGAGGGGGCGTTTCACCGTGGCATCAGCAGGTCGTCGGTCGTCAGCTTGGTGGTCAGGTAGCCCTTGGCGGTCATCCAGTCGAGGACGGCCTGGATCTGCTCGATGGGCGGACGCCCACTGGCCGGGTAGTGGCGCACCGGGTAGGTCGTGTCAAGGGGTGACGGCAGGCTGGTCTTGGCGGCCAGCAGGCCCCGTTGGGCATTTGGGTCGGCATTGATGACGCCGACGCACTTGTCCCACACGTCGAGCAGTCGCGTCAAGAAGGCATCGCTGCCGGCCACGTCGAGCCAGCTGGCGCGGACGGCCAGGACGGTGGACGTGTAGGCGCCATCGGCGGCCAGGTCGATCACGGGCACGGCGCCTTGCGCCAGCGCCAGCTCGTACAGCGTCCAGGGCAGGGCAGCCGCGTCGATCTGCCCTGACTGCAGCATCTGGAGCCGCACCGGCAGCTTCTTGATCTCCGTGGTGACGATCTGGTCGTCGGGCACCCCGGCGTCGTGCAGGGCCTTGTCGTAGATGAATTCGAGAATCGTCGGTGACGCGCAGCCCGTCGCCACCCCGGCGAGATCGGCGGGTTTCGTGATGCCGGCGCCGGCGCGGGCGACCACGCCGGCCGGGGCGTCCTGCATGACGGTGACGAACTTCATCGGCACGCCGGCGGCGCTCAGCTGGGCCCCCACCACCATGTCCGTCATGATCGCGTCGATCTGCCCGGCGGTGACGGCGGCCGTTTGCTCCTGGGCCGACTGGAATGTGGTGATCTCGACGTTCAGGCCCGCGTTGGCGATCAGGCCTTGCTGCTCAGCCACCCACAGCGGCAACAGGTCGTCGGTTTGCAGGGTCCCGACGCGCAAGACCATCGACGGTTGGTGGCCTGGCGTTCCGCAAGCCACCAACCCCAGCAACAGTGCGACGACGAATGCTTTGCCGATGTGTCTCATCTGGATATCTCCTCGGGTTCCGGGGGGCTCCGTGATGAGTGTCTGGCCTGAGCCGGCTCCCCCCGGGCGGCTCAGGCCAAACCTCCTACTCCTTGGTCCGGATCTCTGCCTTCTCCACAACCTTCTGTCGCGCGGCGGCGCCGAGCAAGGCCAGCAGTGCCAAGCCGATGATCAGCACGGTCAGCCCGGTGCCGGCGATGAACGCCGCGACGCCGAAGGCCAGCACGGACAACAGCAGTGAGGCCTGCAGGAACGAGCTCTGCTGCGCCAGGGCCCGCGAGGAGTACGACTTCGCGTCGGCGGCCGACAGCGGGTCACCCTTCACGTGGGACTGCCCGTCGGTCGATTTCTCGGCCGTCAGGTCGGTGTTGTAGGTCAGGCCGTCCGACGTCGCGACGTTCGGCAGCTCCGCGTAGGTCTTGCCGCCGGTGGCGGTGGCCGTGTGATGCTTGATGGCGTTGATCTGCGCCAGTGCCGTGAACGGGCCGGCGACCTGCTTGCCGGCCATCGCACCCGGCGCGTCGGCCGAGACGGCGGCGACCTTGATGTCCTGGGAGCGCAACTGGGCAGACGTGACTCCGTATACGGCCAGGCCGGCGACCAGCATGATGACGCCGATCGCGGCGACGAGCCACGCCAGGAGCCTGGGAAGTTTGGTGGGTTGAGCGGCGCTCATGGGGTGTCCTTTCGATTGGCTTTCAAAATTGTGAGGAGTTCTGCCTGGGTGCGGGACGCGGGACACCCAACGCTTGTGCAACCATCGGTCCGGTCGTTATGTTCCCGGGTCACGCGGAGGGAGCCGCCACGGGGTCCAGGGGCACGGCGTCAGACGTGTCGCCCTTGGGCGTGCCGGTGAACGTGAAGATCTCCTCCCCAGGCAGCGCGGCATCCTCGGCGGGCACGTCGACCAGCACGATGGATCCCGGCGTCAGTTCGGAGTACAGGATGCGCTCAGCGATGGGGTCTTCGATGTCCCGCTGGATGGCCCGGCGCAGCGGGCGGGCGCCCAGCACCGGGTCATAGCCCCGCTTGGCGATCAGCGCCTTGGCGGCGGGGGTCAACTCGATGCCCATGTCGCGGTCGGCCAGGCGCGTCTCCAGCTGGGCCACCATGAGGTCGACGATGTTCTCGATGTCCTCCGTGCTCAACTGGTGGAAGACGATGACCTCGTCGACGCGGTTCAGGAACTCGGGGCGGAAGTGCTGCTTGAGCTCGTCCGTCACCTTGGCCTTCATCGTCTCGTAGCTGGTCGCCTCGTCACCGGCCCGGGAGAAGCCCAGATTGACGCCCTTCGAGATGTCGCGCGTTCCCAGGTTCGTGGTCATCACGATGACCGTGTTCTTGAAGTCCACGACCCGGCCCTGCGCGTCGGTCAGACGTCCCTCGTCCAGGATCTGCAGCAGCGAGTTGAAGATGTCCGGGTGGGCCTTCTCGATCTCGTCGAACAGCACCACCGAGAACGGCTTGCGGCGCACCTTTTCGGTCAGCTGGCCGCCCTCCTCGTAGCCGACGTAGCCCGGCGGCGAACCGAACATGCGCGACGCGGTGTGCTTCTCGGAATACTCGCTCATGTCCAGCGTGATCAGCGCGTCCTCGTCGCCGAACAGGAACTCCGTCAGCGCCTTGGTCAGTTCCGTCTTGCCGACGCCGGACGGGCCGGCGAAGATGAACGATCCGCTGGGGCGCTTCGGATCCTTGAGGCCGGCCCGGGTGCGGCGAATCGACCGGGCCAGCGCCCGGACGGCGTCGTTCTGCCCGATGTACCGCTTGCCGATCTCGGCCTCCATCTGCAGCAGACGGGCCGACTCCTCTTCGGTCAGGCGCGACACGGGCACGCCGGTCGTCGACGACAGCACCTGGGCGATTTCCTCCTCGGTGACGACCGCCGGCGTGTCGTCCTCGCCCTCGTGCCAGGCCTTCTCCTGCTCCACGCGCTTCTCCGACAGCACGCGTTCCTCGTCGCGGAAACGGGCCGCCACCTCGAAGTCCTGGGCGTCGATAGCGGCCTCCTTCTGGCCACGCACCGCCGCGATCTTCTCGTCGATCTCCCGCAGGTCGGGCGGGGCCGTCATGCGCGAGATGCGCATGCGGGCGCCAGCCTCGTCGATCAGATCGATGGCCTTGTCGGGCAGGAAACGATCCTGGATGTAGCGATCGGCCAGGTTGGCTGCCGCCACCAAGGCGTCATCGGTGATCGTGACGCGGTGGTGCGCCTCGTAGCGGTCGCGGAGGCCCTTCAGGATGTCGATCGTCAAGGCGATCGACGGCTGCTCCACCTGGATCGGCTGGAAGCGACGCTCGAGGGCGGCGTCCTTTTCGATGTGCTTGCGGTATTCGTCCAGCGTGGTGGCGCCGATCGTCTGCAATTCGCCGCGGGCCAGCATGGGCTTGAGGATGGACGACGCGTCGACGGCCCCCTCGGCCGCGCCGGCCCCGACCAGCGTGTGGATCTCGTCGATGAACAGCATGATGTCGCCGCGCGTCTTGATTTCCTTGAGCACCTTCTTGAGACGTTCCTCGAAATCACCGCGGTAGCGGGAGCCCGCGATCAGCGCACCCAGATCCAGCGTGTAGATCTGCTTGTCTTTCAGCGTCTCCGGCACGTCGCCCCGCACGATGGCCTGAGCCAGGCCCTCGACGACGGCCGTCTTGCCGACCCCGGGCTGGCCGATCAGCACGGGATTGTTCTTCGTGCGCCGGCTCAGCACAGTCATGACGCGTTCGATCTCTTTCTCGCGCCCGATGACCGGGTCGAGCTTGTTCTCCCGCGCCGCCTGCGTCAGGTTGCGGCCGAACTGGTCGAGGACCGAATTGCCCTGGGGATTGGCGCCCGTGCGACCGCCGACGCTGGCCCCCACCTCGACCGGTTCGGGGTTCCGGGGCTCATTCTCCTGGTAGCCCTGCATGAGCTGCATCACAGTGCTGCGGACGCGGCCGAGGTCGACGCCCAGCTTGATGAGCACCTGCGCCGCGACACCCTCACCCTCGCGCACCAGGCCGAGCAGCACGTGCTCGGTGCCGATGTAGCTGTGGTTCATCTGCAGCGCCTCGCGCAGCGACAGCTCGAGGACCTTCTTGGCGCGGGGCGTGAAGGGGATGTGGCCGGTCGGCGCCTCCGGGCCGTGACCGATCATCTCCTCGAGCTGCGTGCGCACCTTCTCGAGCGTGACGCCAAGCTGGTCCAGCGCCTGGGCGGCGACGCCTTCGCCCTCGTGAATCAGGCCGAGCAGGATGTGCTCGGTGCCGATGTACTTGTGGTTCATCATCTTGGCCTCATCCTGGGCCAAAACGATGACACGACGTGCTCGGTCGGTAAAGCGCTCAAACACTGGGTCTATCTCCTCACCTCTGGAGCATCGTCCGGCGTGCGGCACGACGCTTCCACCGACAGTTTACCCGGCGCCTGGTCGCGTCTGGCCGGGGCCCGACGCGACTCGCATGCGAATCGGCGATGGACCCCGGCTTGGCGGGACGCAATCGGCACAACAACAGTGGCCCCGGAAATGTTCCCGGGGCCACTGCTTGGAGTCTGTCGTCAGCCGATGTGCGACATGCCGAAGTACGGCATGCCGACGTGGGTGGCCTCGACGCGCGACACATCTTCGCGAATCGTCCCCACCACCGGGGCGGCATGAGCCTTGACGTACTGCTCGACCAGGGCCGGCGCCAAGCGGCCACGGTCGGCCACCTTGATGCCCTGCGACATCGCCCAGGCCCTGATTTCCGCCGGGCTCGGCCCGGTCTTCTTGGCGGCCACGCGGCGGCGGCCGGTGGTACGGCGGGTGGTCTTGGTGGCGCGAGCCGGCTTGGCGGCAGTCTTCACGGCGGGCTTGACAGCCTTCGGTGCCGGCTTCGCGGCGGATTTCGCGGCGGCCTTGGCTGGTTTGGCGGCGGCCTTCGCGGCTGGTTTGGCGGCGGGTTTGGCGGCGACCGTGACGGCCGTCTTCGCGGCGGCCGGGCGGGCCTCGGTGCGAACGCGCCTGCCTATCTTGATCCACTTGGCCATGTCCGCCTTGAGCTCGGCGGCGTGTGCCTTGGACAGGTCGACGCGATACTTGTTACCCTGCCAGCTGAATGTGTACGTCGCATCGGCCGGCGAGCCGTCGATGTCGTCCACCTTGGTGATGATGGTCTTGGTAGCCATTGATTGAACTCCTCCGATTGGGGCTTACATACTCACGAAGTGGCCGGATTTCTGGCCACCATGAGAACCACTGCAAATGAGTATAGATGGTTTCCTCTGGAAATGCAGCCAATTGCGACCGATGTCGGCCGATTCAATTGTCCGCGATTTGCGTGACGCCACTGGCGTCGGTGTGAGTCACCAGATCGGCGGCGCTTCCCTGTGGAAGCCGGGCTTTCGGATCGATTTCGAGCCAGGGAATCAGCACGAATGCCCGGTGGGCCGCTCGGGGGTGGGGCAATATCGGGCCGGGATCGTCCCGGACGATGTCGCCCATCGACACGATGTCGATGTCTAGGGTGCGCGCGGCGTGGGGGTGGGGGCGTTGGCGACCGTTGGCCTCCTCGATGGCCGAAGTTGCCGACAGCAGGGCTTCGGGGCTCATGGTGGTCAGGCCGCTGACCACCATGTTGTGGTATTCGGGTTGCGGCTCGCCGACCTCGACCGGGGTCGTGCGATAGACGTGAGACGCGGCTGTCAGCGAAATTCCCGGAGTGGCGCGCAGAGCGTCGATGGCGCGCCTCAGCGCCTTGGTCGCGTCGCCCAGGTTGGCGCCAAGACTCAACACGAACGGAGTGACCGGATGCGACCCGCGAGCGCGGCGTACCCGGCACGACACATCCGTGAATGGCACTCCAATGGGAGCCTCGGGCTTGTGGACGGTCACGCGCACGCTGCGGAGCACCGGCCAGGTCAGCAGAAGGTCGTCGGCAATGCGCTCGGCCACCGTTTCGATCAAGGCCGCGGGTTGGCCGGTTATTTCCGCGACGACGGCCCGGGCGACGGCCGAGTAATCGACCGTGGCGTCGAGGTCGTCGCGTCGCGGTTGCGGCAAACGCATCGTGACGTCCACGACAAAGCGCTGGCCGTGCTCGCGTTCCGCCGGCAGCACGCCGTGAAAGCCGATGGCGGAGATGCCCGTGATCGATATGGCTGTCATGTCACGCCCGCTCCCCGGCCAGGCGCCTGATCACCCGGATGGCCTGCCGGTGAATCCCGACCGAGTGCACGCGCACCGCCCAGACGCCGCGTTCCGCACACCAGGCGGTGACGGCGGCCGCGGCCGGGTCGCGGTCGGCCGGGCTGTCACCAGGCGTGGCGAGGAATCGTTTGCGGGAGGCTCCGACCAATACCCTGTGCCCGGTGTCCGTCAGAGCCGCGATATCGGCCAAGACCGCCCAATCGTCCTCGGCGCCACTTCCGAAACCGACGCCCGGATCCAGGATGATGTGATCCACGGCGATCCCCGCGTCGAGGCAGGCGTCGCGCCGCCAAAGCAATTCGTCGAACGGCCCACTGCCGACGCCGCGCAGGCTCGTGACATCCGGCCGGCGCCATGATTGGCAGACGAAATCGACGCCGGCCGCGGCCACCAGCGGCAACATGGCGGGGTCGTATTGGCCGCCCGAGACGTCGTTGACGATCGTGGCGCCGCAAGCAAGGGCCATGCTCGCGACTTCCGCACTGCGGGTGTCGACGGACAGCGGCACACCCGCCTCGGCCAATCGCTCCACCACAGGCTTCAAGCGGCTGATCTGCTGGGCCGGCGTGACGGGCTCGAAACCGGGCCGCGTGGATTCCGCCCCCACGTCGAGCATGTCGGCCCCGTCGTCGACGAGGGCGAACCCGTGGTCGATGGCGGCCACCGGGTCGAGCCATTGTCCGCCGTCGGAGAACGAATCAGGCGTCACATTCACGATGCCCATGATCAGGGTCTCCCCGCGCCACGGACGCATGGTGGTGCGGTCGTCGGCAGTTGTCTCCTCCGGGGGGTCAATCATCGGCTGCCCGTGATCAGGCTCATGGCCTCGGCCCGCGTGGCGGGATTGCGCAGCAGGCCACGAACGGCCGACGTGACGGTGCGCGACCCCGGTTTCTTGACGCCTCGCATCGTCATGCAAAGGTGCTCGCAGTCGAGCACCACCAGCGCGCCGCGCACGCCCAGGCGATCCGTCAGCGCATCGGCTATCTGGGTGGTCAGGCGTTCCTGCACCTGGGGGCGCCGGGCGTACAGATCGACCAGGCGAGCCAGCTTGCTGAGCCCGGCGATCCGGCCGTCCTCCGGCGGAATGTAGGCGACATGGGCGACGCCGTGGAAGGGCAGCAGGTGATGCTCGCAGATCGAGTGCAGCTCGATCTCGCGCACGAGCACCATCTCGTCGTGGCTGGCGTCGAACGTCTTGTCCAGCACGTCGGCGGGATCGCGCCCGAGCCCGGCGAAGATCTCGTCGCAGGCCCGTGCCACGCGCTTGGGGGTATCGGCCAAACCGGGCCGGTCGGGGTCCTCGCCGATCGCGCTCAGGAACTCCCTGACAGCGGCGGCCGCGCGGGCGTGATCGATTGTCATGGCGACTCCTTAGGGCCATAAGCCTATTCCATGGTGTCGCCGGTGCTCGAGCCACTGCCGGAAGGGCAGGGCCCAGCCGGTAGTGTGGGGACGAGGAATCGAGAGTGGGGCGAACGTGGCGCGCATTCTGTTGGTCAGCCCGGCCGGGTTGCGGTCGAATGCCACGTTGCCCGCGCTCGACATGCTGCCGCACGAGGTGATTCCGGTCGTCGGCGCCGACGCCGCTCTCAGTTTCAAGGGGTCGATCGACCTCGTCGTTGTCGACGGGCGGGCCGATCTGATGCCGGCGCGCACGACGTGCCAACTGCTCGTCGGTGCCGGCCAGCACCGCGTCCTGCTCGTCGTGCCGGTGGTATCGCTGCCCGTACTGACGAGCGGCTGGGGCATCGACGATTTCGTCGTCGAGACGGCGACCGCCGCCGAGATGGATGCCCGCGTGCGTCTGCTTCTGGAGGCCGCGCCGGCGTCATCGTCGATCGTCGCCGGGCCGCTGACAATCGACGACGCCAGCTACACGGTGACGGCGAGCGGACGGGCCATCGACTTGACGTACACCGAATTCGAGCTGCTGAAGTACATGGTGTCGCACGAAGGCCGCGTCCTGACCCGCGAGCAGTTGTTGTCCGACGTCTGGGGCTACGATTACTACGGAGGCACGCGCACCGTTGACGTGCACATCCGGCGCCTGCGGGCGAAACTGGGGTCGCGGCTGGAGCATTACATCCAGACCGTGCGCAACGTGGGATACCGTTTCAGTCCGGACCGCGCACCGGACAACGGCGAAGGAGGCAATCGTGGATGAGGTAACAGACGTGATGGAAGCGGCGTCGGTCGCGTCGCCATCCGCGCCGGTTGCCGCGCCCGGCCTGGACGAGCTGCCACCCGATCGCTACGGCGACCGCGAGCTGGGCTGGCTGGCGTTCAACAATCGCGTGCTCGACCTGGCCAAGGACTCCCTGCGCGTGCCGCTGCTGGAACGCGCGAAGTTCCTGGCGATCTTCTCGTCCAACCTCGACGAGTTCTTCATGGTGCGCGTGGCGGGACTCAAGCGCCGCATCGACGCCGGCGTGGCCGTCGCGGCCGCCAACGGCATGGGACCACGCGAACTGCACGCCGCCATACTCAACCGGGCCCACGCGATCGTCGACGATCAGCAGGCCGTGTTCTTCGACCACGTGTCGCCGGAGCTGCGCCGGCACGGCATCGAGCTGCTGAACTGGGACGAATTGACCGCCGACGAGCAGACTAGGATGCACGATCTGTTCTCCGAGCGCGTCTTCCCGGTGCTGACCCCCTTGACGGTCGACCCATCGCACCCGTTTCCGTATATCTCCGGGCTCAGCCTGAACATCGCCGTGCTGTTGCGCAATCCATCGACCGGCGCCCGTCAATTCGCGCGCATCAAGGTGCCGTCGCTGCTCGATCGTTTCCTGGCGCTGTCGGAAGGGCGCTACATCGCGCTGGAGGAGCTGATCATCCACCACCTGGACCAGGTGTTCACGGGCATGCAGATACTGCACCATACGACATTTCGCGTCACCCGCAACGAGGATATCGAGGTCGAAGAAGACGACGCCGAAAACCTGCTGTACGCCCTGGAAACCGAGGTCTTGCGGCGCAAGATCGGACGTCCGCCGGTGCGGCTGGAGGTGCAGCAGGACATCGACGACGAAATGCTGTCCATGCTGGTGCGGCAATTGGGGGTCACCGACCGCGAGGTGTTCCGGCTGCGCGGCCCGATCGATCTGACGGGGCTGTTCGCTCTCGACGAACTCGACCGCGAGGACCTGAAATACCCGAATTTCCTGCCGAAGACGCATCCGCACCTGGCCGAGGTCGAAACCGCGCGCTCGGCCGACGTCTTCACGGCGCTGCAAAAGCGCGACGTGTTGCTGCACCACCCGTACGACTCGTTCGCCACCAGTGTGCAGCGCTTCGTCGAACAGGCGGCCGCAGATCCCAAGGTCTTGGCGATCAAGCTGACGCTCTATCGCACCAGCGGGGACTCGCCGGTCGTCGACGCCCTGATCGAGGCCGCCAAGGCGGGCAAGCAGGTGTTGGCCATCGTCGAAATCAAGGCGCGCTTCGACGAGCAGGCCAACATCGCGTGGGCCCGCAAGCTCGAGAAGTTCGGCGTTCACGTCGTCTATGGCATGGTCGGCCTGAAAACCCACTGCAAGCTCATTCTCGTGGTGCGCGATGAGGCTGACTGCTTGCGCCGCTACGCCCACATCGGCACGGGCAACTACAACCCGAAGACGGCCCGCATGTACGAGGACATGGGACTGCTGACCGCCAACCCGATCATCACCGAGGACGTGGCGCGCCTGTTCAACCATCTGTCGGGCATGAGCCGCGAATCCAATTA
>JGI20166J26741_10818892_pt1 | contig 15020 bp, 10 predicted proteins | sample TergutCu122P5_FD_26741 | JGI IMG/M metagenome (IMG submission 26741)
CTGGTGACTACATTGAAGGGCAGTAAAACTTCGAAACATGTATCTATTTTGTATCAGTTGTAAATAAATAGCTGCCACTATTAAAGTTCCAACCCTCGTATCTGTGCCCTCTTAGGCTGTACCATACTTTTCCGCATTTTCTCATACATGGAGCGATTTTGGGAAAAATGTTACTGAACATAAAGTGTGTGTTTTGATTTTCTCTACAAGCTTATCTGAAACATTTCTCCTTCAAGAAGAATTGAGAGAGATATGATAAAAAATGTATGAGTAAAATGCTTGTTATTCTTGTCAGATTTTAGTGAAACTTGCGTTTTCTCAACAGATTTTCTAAAAATACTCAAATATCAAGTCTTATGAAAATACGTCCAGTGGGAGCCGAATTGTTCCGTGGGGAGAGACGGACGGACAGACATGACGAAGCTAATAGTCGCTTTTCGCAATTTTGCGAAGGCGCTAAAAATTAATAATTTATTTATAAGAAGTACATTAATTTAGAAATGTATTGTTACATATAACAATACTAGGGGACGCGATGACCAAGGTGATAGTCGTTGGACCCCAACTAGATAAAACGTGAGACGGTATGGCCAGAATCTCAGTAATTACAAAGGGATGCAATGGGCTCCGGAGCACAAGAAATGCACAACGAGGAGGTTAATGCGACTTTTTCTTCATACGAGTATACATGTCTTACGTGCCTTCATATCACGTGCTTTCTGTTACGCGCGTAACAGCGAAGACCAAGAATTTGCTGCGGAGACTTTGCTTGTGGACCACTTAACGTTATTACGTTTCCAAGAACGGGTTGCAATCGAAATAAAATACTGCTTGATTCTGGCTGGTTACTGACTTGTTGATAAGCAGTTCGATGATAGGACTGCTGTCCTTGGGTCCCCGGACAGACTCTGGCGCAATGAAGTGCGGACGTGATGGTTAAACTTGGTCACGGCATTTTACTTGAAAGTGAGCTGGGTGGTTTTGCTCATCCTGCTGCCTAAATCCACATTGCACTCATTGAAGTTGCTATGTCCGTCTGTCCGTCCGTCTTGTCGCATGGAACAACTTGGAGGTCTAGGGAAGTTACCGGAAGTTTGTTGACCTTCTGTGACAGCACCCGTATAGTAAACATGTTTTAAAAAGTTTTGAGTGTTTTCAATTTATTATGTACCATAGGTGATATTTTGTTAAGTTTTGGTCGTTGGTAATTGATGTGTATATATTCAACATCCATTGACCAATGTTACATCATCACAAAAAAAAAACACTGCATCAATGAAGAATCCATAAACATAATTAAGTAGAATAATTTTTAGTACCCACATCACTTTCCATGATTATAATACCCTGTAATTTTAATATACTATATAATTAACTTCCACTAACTTAATTTTAATACAGCTAGACAGTGGAATCAATATTAAAATTTTTATGTGGTATACGAGATCTCGTAGGTAACAATAACAATAGCGTTGTTAATTGTATATTTTGCCTTACGAAGAAAAGTAATCAACCTGAAGATGGCTCATAACTAGAGCCGAATTGTGTCTTTGAACGAAACAATGTAAGAAATGCACCTTAATAAAATCATTAATTGAGTTGTGTTTGACTGTATGTTGGTTATATTTATAATGTAATGTCTGTTCAGTATCAGGGAAGAGTTCATCGTAGTCTTTGTATTTATAGTTCACCAGATTTCATTCGAATGAACAGAAGCAAGAAGCCTCATTGACCAAAATGTTGGACAGCATACAGGACTGGATTTGTTATACTGACAGACCTGACTTACAGATGCCATGGAAACTAACCGAAATAAGAACTCGATGGACCCCTGAAGGGACTATTGAATAATGAGGTCAAATCGATTCAACAAATGGCCCACTTCTTGACAGTTTGGCGTTGGTTGCAGATTATGCACAATCTGAATCCATCCATGGCACGGCACCTGCGACGACGTAATTTAACTTGGAATGATGGCAATAGTAGTAGTGATTCCTCTCACTTTCCGCGCATGCTGTTGCGTTTGGTTGTGGTGAGATTCTTTTTAGGGGCACTCGGTTAACAAAGCTATGTTCCTTCTCGGCTATGTCTCGGCTTCCGATAGACGGAATTTCTTGAAAACTCATACCTCACTCTTCACGCATGCGCTACACACGGTGCAAGTTTGGTCCTGGTCGGCCGATAATTAGGGGGACATTACCTAGAGAGCAGTGTGCCTTTTCGGCTGAATCTCGACGTCCTTTGGAATGATTTTTCTGCATATCCATACCTTGCAATCTGCCCGCATGCGCTACAAATATTGCAAGTGTGTTTGCGACCAGACAGTAATTAATGGCACTTTACTTGAAGAGCAGTGTGCCTTTTGGGGTGTATGTCGGCTTCCATTGGAGGGATTTTCCTAAAAATTTATATCTCGCACTCTCCACGCATTCACTACAAACGATGCAAATTTAGTTTCTATCGGTCAATAATTCAGGGCGCTTACTTGGCGAGCAGCATTCCTAATCGGCTGTATCTCCGCCTCCACTGAAGGGATTTTCCCGGAATTTCAAACCTCGCACCTTCCATGCACGCGCTACAAACGAGGTACGTTTGGTTGCGATCGGGTCAATAATTAAGGGAAATTTACTTAGAGAACGAAGTACCTTTAGGGCTGTATCTCGGCTTCCACCTTGTACTCTCCACGCTTGCGTTACAAACGTTGGAAGTTTGGTTGCGATCGGTATATAAATAAGAGCCCTTTACTTGGAAGACATCGTACCTTTCTGCTGTATCGCGACTTCCATTAGTTGGGGTTTCCTGAAAATTGAAACTTCGCAATCTCCACGAACGCGTTACAAACGATGCATGATTGGTCGTGATCGGTCAATAATTAAGGACACTTCACTTGGAGAGCAACGCGCCTACTCTGCTCTATCTGGGTTTCCATTGGAGGGATTTTCCAGAGAATTCATATCACGTATTTGCCACAAACGATCCAAGTCTGGATGCGATCGGGAAATGATTAAGGGAATATTACTGTGAGGGCAAACTGTACCTCTCGAATGTATATCAGCTTTCGTTGGAAGGATTTTAGTAAACATTCATACTGCCCATATACCACGCATGCTCTACAAAGAATGCAATTTTGATTGCGATCGGTCAAAATTTAGGGCACTTTTAGAGGAATGTGCTCTTTTGGGCTTTATCTTGGTTTCCTTTTGAGGAGTTTTCCTGAAAATTCGTGTAACTTATTCTATTCACGCCTGCGATACAAATGGAGGAAGTTTGGTTGCGAACGGCCAATAAATAAGGAAAATTTACTTGAGAACAAAATGCCTTTTCGGCTGTATGTCGGCTTCCAAGGGAGGGATTTTCCTGAAACTTCATACCTCGCACTTTTCACACATGCGTTAAAACTATGCAAGTTTGGCTGTGATCGGTCAATAAAGAAGAGCACTTTACTTGGAAAGCATTTGCCTTCTTGGCAGTATCTCGCCTTCAGTGGAAGGAATGCTTCTGCAAATTAATATCCTAGTAAATTTTATGCTTCAAGTCGGAACACCTGTCCGTCTTGGCGCAGATGGAATTGAGATTTTCTGTACTTAATATGTTCTGTCTAAATATTTCCCAGTCCGTATATGATCTGATGGTGCTGGAGTCATATTTTCTTGTTGGTTGCATTCGTAAATATCTCAAGGCTGTTGTATTGTTTGCCTTTTCAAGAATTTATTTATCTACAGATACTGTTTACATTAAGTTTGTCTTATAAAACGAGCATTTTGCTGCGGCTCCAAATGTGTAATTGTTATGTAGTTAGCAGTATTTGACGCACTTTGGAGGAGTGTAGTTTATCTTCACTCAGAAATTAATGTTCCTACTTGCACTCGTTTATTAACTATTATGAGACTGAATGGCAATCGGAAATGTCCGCGCGGCCGCCTCACTTCCACAGAAAATAACCTCGATGATTTTATGACCTTATGTTATGAGGTACTAATATCACTTCGACCGCAGAAGTTTCTGCGTCCGCCATTTTCTTATTATTCTTTATAGGGAATTAAAATGTTCGTGTTTGGAGTGGCGCCCAATGACGTATGACGTTATTACAAGAAAATTCGTCAGGTGGCTCATAAATGAATTGGGAGAAGCAGACTAATCGTATTGGCAACTCGACCAAACAACGTGTTAAGGCAGTGGTTCCCAGAGAGTGCTCCGCGGATCCGTTCGGATCCGCGACTATTTGCCTTGGGATCCATGGATACATTTCTGTAATGTTTGCTTTGTAGCTTATTTGTTTTTACATTAAAGGAATAATGTTTTGTTAAAAGTAATCGCGGGACTTCTTTAATTGGCGATATGTTTATTTCGTATGACCGTCAAAATAATTAAGAAACTTCTTGTACGCTCGAAGGAAAGTCATTTTAATCAAGGTAAAAATCATGCTATGCCTTGTTACCTGCGCTAGTTGTATGTAGTATTATCTTCCCAGAATCAGTTTTGAGATATAAATATTTAATTTTGGATATCTGTATTCCGGACACTCTGTATTTACGTGACCAAGGCTGTGAGGATCCGTGGTTATTTTTCGAAGCCAAAAGAGGTCCACGAGCGAAAGCGTTTGCGAAACAATGTATCTGCTGTGAGTGGGTTTTATTCGTTGCAATTTTCGATACGGTGCATGTTTATCTAATACAGTAAAATTATTAGTAATTTTGTGCACTGAATCTCTGTTTTTGTTGCCTGAAATATAATTTTTAGCCTTGTGGTGAAGTTATGATTCTTGGCGGTAATACGATGTTCTTCTTCTGAGCTAAATAAACGCAAAATCAGTTGGCCATGCAAAGTTAGTAATAAAACTTTCTGCTATTTTTTCTTTGCCTTCTTCAAAGTTGGGTACTCTTTTAAAAAAAAATTGTAATAAATTGGGAGCTATGAATATACAGTCCTTTTCACTGTTGAAAGTACTGTAGGTGTGTCTGCCTTTACAGGCTTTAGTCAAACCACATTCTAATGCGTCTGTCTAAATTTAGTTTAGACACACATTTGGTTGTATTGTCTTCGTGTTCTAATATCTACATTACGCACAATATCAGTTAACTATAGCGTGCAGGCTTAACTTTTAGGGATAGATGTAAAGCGGGACCGCCGTATCTACGGATAATACTTTCCAAGACCTACCGCGGTTACGTGAAACCGCGGATAATACCGAACGCTATATATAACGTGATATGACGTGATTTTCTTGTAACATACATAAATGCCGTAAAGTTTGATAAATTACGCACAGTAAGACATTACCAGTATTAAAGAAAGTAATAATAAAGTGTACTGTACACTACATTGTACATTTACAGTGTACTCTCCCTCTCGTACGTATGAAAGTAAGGGATTCTGTCGTTTTAGCCTAATTCTCAAGAGACGAAGAGCAGTGAAAATTTTTCTTTGTTCTTCATCACTTCACGAATGGAACATTCGTTCTTGCCATACAACCTGGTAATCTCCGCGTACGATTTTTTTTTATTTCCATTATATCCAGAATTTTCACTTTCTCACTAATGGAAAGGACATCACGGCTTCTCTTAGGTTTAGAAGCACTACCAGCATCAATACTCTTACGCTTTGGGGCCATTATTACGGTAAATAAGGGTGTTCTGAACACAAACACTGCGATAACGCGGCAACTAATTCGAACAGCGAGAACGCTAGAATCAGAATGGTGGCAAGTTTGCGGGGAAGTTTGGGTACGGGGACAAAGTGAGATGAGTCAAGTACTAGTCGCGTTTGGTCTGCTGGATTTCACCATGTTAGGGCCCGTTCTCGCTTGGCGCGCGTTTTGAAACTTATGAACCGTTTATTTCTTTAAGTGTCCAGTTTTTTTTTCGGGCCGCGATAAACCGCGGATATGGGGGTCCGCCTATATATTGTTTTTGCATTAAACTAGAACTCGTTGGTTCTGATGAACGGAGAAGCGACACTGCAGCTAAGTAGAAAGGATAGGCACTTTGCGAGATTAAGTTGTTGCCCAAATTGTGACGTCATGTACGTACGGTTCTGTACCAGTTTCGTGTCTTTGTATCTCACTCACACACGCGCGCCCGCTCGTTCATGATGCGTCATCCAGAACCGTGGGTTAATTTTAAGGGTAGGGTTTGCCTGTACAAGTTGCACGGCATGTTGCATCAAGTTTGCTTACGGGCGCTACTCCTTTCATCACGCGCCTTGTATCCCACTGATTCTGCACAATTTTGGGGACTTTTTGTGAAGCTGTTACAGTGGAGGCTGATTAATATATCGTAAATGTTTTATTAAACGCCGGACATGATAATGCAAGGCTAGTCTGCAATTGTAGCCAGCTGGTGACACAATAAATGCGATACTGTAATGATGCCAGCATTTAATTCTGATTTTAACATGTTTTAATTATGAAATTACCACAGAGAAACACGACTTCATTAACCCATTGTACCAAGAATATTACGCTTCTTATGTAACAAGATAAGCTGAATCCTGGTTTTGACTGACATACTGTTTTGTATATGTTGTATATTATTTTTAATTACGTTATAGCCTGAATATGGCTTATGGTTAGCCGAAACATGTAGCTGTATCAACTGTTGTAATACATGAAATAGTGTGCTGGTGTGAAAATTATTAATATTGATATAAAACACAACGGTTTGAACAATGTAAAGATAAGAGACACGTGTAAGGAGCAAATTTTGTACGATGGATTCGGATTTCTGAAGATTAATTTCAAACGGTTCCATTGTAGGCACAGCTGATGACAGGGTATTATCATTACTGGTACATCAGTAAAAATATTGGTACTATTTTTGTTGCCCACCACTATTTTTTCTCTTGATTTGGCCCTCGTACCTCCAAAGTTGCTCATCACTGGTTTTATTATAGATGTATAAAATACTTCATTATTATGAAACTTATTTGAAATTTGCCTTGTTCTGCAAACTTGCTTTCCACTATATACTAGGCCGTCAGATTTTTAAAAAAGTTTGAAAGTGTAATTGTTAATGTCTATCAATCCTATAGATTAAACAATCTGTAATATAAAATATGTCAACACAGTACACTTTGCAAATGTATCCTTGTTAGGCTTTCTAAACGCAACGTACAAACCCTGCAGCATCACAGACGGAACACCAGTAAGACTGATATATTTAGGACTTGCAATGCTTCGTAATAATCTGGAAATAAGGTGACTAATAACACAAAACCAAGGACTGCTACTCGGATTAGGACAAAGCCCGAATAACAGACGTGATTCCCATGAGACTTCCTACAATGAAAACTGAATACTGTGTAACGGTGGACTGGCACACGAATTGCAGTCAATATAGACACTGAGGTTTATGTCATATAATTCAGACAGTTCTGAGAACTTATTGGAATTATGCAAATTAAAAATTGTAAACATTTATCGTATCATCGTTGTAACATTAATATTGTGTCCATGTGCTGAACGAGTTGTAACTCTTAATCGTAAGAAGTTACAGAACTGTTATTACATGTGTGACACAAATGGTTGACAGGCGGTAATCCCCAATGTTGTATATGGGTTATTTATCTGATGATAGCCGGGCACAGGACGAAACGTGTCGGACATAACATTATAAACCAGTAAAGGAGGGTCTAATGCAATGCTCTAGTGCAGTGTTCCTTATACTGGCTTCCGCGGTACGCCAGGGTTCCGCAAACGGGTGTCAGGGGTTCTCAGGAATGAAAATGCATATTGGAGGAAGAGTTTTATTGGCGTTCCTAAGTTATATGTACGAATTACAATTCGTGTGGCGACATTCGACACTAATCATTCCGTCTCTTATAGCAAGCAGACAGTCAATCACTGCATCAAGCCAGAAGCTTCCTTATTCTATAGTCAAGTCATTCAGCACAGTTCGTCATAGACAATCGACGTGTCAGGCGAATCGATTAGATTATCGATCAGTTTAAGGTTAGCTGTTGATTTTTTCGCGTAACTTGCATGACAGATAAATGCTGGAATTTTTGCCTTATTGTGGACAGGTTCTGTAGCTTTTTTAGGGTTACTTGAGGTAAAATAGATTGAGAAGCATGGCTGTAGCGTACACATGTGATATTTAATTGTCACATGTAAAATATTTGAACATTCTTGTTCGACTCTACGTCGTTGAAGTTCAGGTGTTTTCGTCACGTGAATTACTGTGCCTGAAATTCGAAATTCCGTATTTCGGTTGTCTATATGAACCGAAGTCTCAGCAGTATTTGAAGCATCTGAGCCCAGTCCGCGAAGAAGACTTCATATGTAAGATATGTCATAATTATATGGAACAAAACCGAATTCTTGCGCACGTTGTGGTCCTAATTTCCCCGATGCACATCTGAAGTACTCGGGGAGTTCTTCAAAGTAAAGCAGAATGTAGTTTCATGTAACAGCGACTGTGCTTTTGTTTCAGCGGCAGGTGAAATTAATGTGACTGCCTGACTTACCTAGCACTGCGGTGTGCAGTTGCATAGCATTGATGTGAATTGCTATGTCAGATGATATATTACAGTTTAGACGGCCTAATAATTGCCGCAGGTTGCCTTCCGTGGACAGGGGCGATTGTGTCACCTGCATTCTGCAGGAACGCAATTGATTTTAAATGCTCTCCTGACCTTTTGTGTGTTTTCCTTCGCTTCCCAAATGCGACACTCAACACACGAACACTTCTTACGAGTACAGCACATTATTCCTCATTCATGACTTTAGTCGCTGTTTCGTTCGGCGCTGCGTAACACCACAAGTCAATATAGCGTCATTCAATAAATTATACAAACAGCAACAAATTACACCTCTGGTCACGGTTAAGCACCGACTATTCTGATCGATATTTTTCGTTATTTTGTTCAGTCCCTAACCGAATATTGCGATGTCGGATTTAGGTAGAATATATTCTTCGTATTCATAATCTCTTATTCTATTCTCGGACAGGAGGCCAACAGAAGTGAACGTAGGTTTCATGAGATTTCTCAGTTACTCATTGCAAATGCCCCTTAAAGTTGGCCATGATTGGATTTTGCTCACATTTTCCAATTAATCATTCACAAGCGTCCTCCCTTTCGACGCTGTGTAACCTAAGAATTAAGATAATCCGAGTTATTTTGAATGAACAGTTCACTGTCTGAAATTATAAGCATTTGACGTTTGAACGTAGCTACGAATGTAAAGATAAAGATATTGTGACACCAAATAGTGTTGTGTGTTGTGTGCTGTGTCCTGTGTTATGGTGGGTATGTATTTAATTGTGATGGGTCGAGAGTTTGTGTTAATTGCAACTTAAGCTGGGATCGATTCCGATCACTGTACAATACTAACCTTGTCTGTTACTGAAGTACTGCCCTTTGTTCTTGTAGTTGGCATGTAACAAATTTTGTAAAAAAAAAATTAAGTATGTTCCCGAAACGTCATTTGTGTGTAGGCCTAATTTTGACACTGGACAATGCTCAGTACTGATCAGCTATTCAGTGACACGTTAAATGTATCAATAGATGCACATTTTCATGCTCCTTTGCCCAGTTTTCTTACTGAACAGGAAACAAGCAGTTTTTACTATACCACCATGCGCTCACATGTCCGTGTTTCGCGTTTTGCATCATTTGACCGATTGTCACGAAATTTAGTTGAACAACTTGCCAACGCCATGCTTTTTAATGTGGTAAGATCAGTAATAACAGTTCGGCCTTCACGCGCACTTGTGAGGCAGGTGCTACACGTATTTTGGGGTTCTGAAACAGAGTATGGCAATATGCGACGGGTTTTCAAGGTAATGTTTCAGTGTGATGTCAAATAACGTGTTTGCCTTACGGCAACTTTCTCGAGCTTTCGGTATTTGGGTGATAACTAATGAAACTTGGGGGGCAGGTATGTGCAATTTGATATGGTGGTAGATATTCCATATGTGTACGTTTATGTATACGCGCGCGCGCGCATGTTTATTTATGTGTGTGTGTGTGTGTGTGCGTGCGCGCGTAATTCAATTACCTACATGGCGCCAATGCGAAACTTTGTAGTTTTGGGGTTATATTCGACATATTCATCGAAAACAGGATCTCCTTTAATACATTTCTCACACATACTAATTATAATAATAACAAACGTATATTATTGGAAAAAAGTTACTTAACCTATTATAACCACACAATAGCTGTAACATTATACACCCAAGAAACATGGTCTGTTTGAAGGATAATAATTGTAAATACCCTGTATAAAGTTAATGACTACTAGTACAACAAACAACAACAACAATAAATAATAATAATAATAATAATACATTAGCAGCTATGTAGACCTGGAAGGCCTTACGAATTCGTCGTCGAACTGCTTGTTTTATGTAAAATTCGTTGGCCTTGGATTGCATATTTCTACGTTACTGTTTTGTTCAATCGCCAAAGGCCCTATTTATGTATTTTGACACTTACTTGAAGTTTCGGACGAAGGTCTAGATGCCATTTGTATTGACTGTGTTAAATAGCAGACTAATAACGGAACGGCTTATTTTGATGTAAATATATTTTTCGCTGCTCTCAAGGGGTCAATATTTATTCTGTATTTCAGACGTGTAGACAATGTAGACAATGTTACTTTGCCGTGAGATCTTCTTCGGTTGTAAAAACCCTTGAAGCTTTTGCTTAGTAACTGACTTAACATCATTCCCTCTTTTAGTTGCCCTCCGTTGTGTGACCGTTGATTACACTCGAGGTCCAACATTAAAACATCAAAGGTGTACTCCACATTAATTAAATTATACGCAAAGCCTGTGTTAACCCTTGATTCTGCTTCTAATCCTTTGACTTAAAAGAACACTTTTTTAAGAGATCTGGGTGAATTCTTTTCCAAATTAACATCAAAGACGCGATTATGCCAGCATACAAACCTTAAAATTGCTTGATTGAATCAAGTATCCCTTGTCTTGCAGTCCTGCCACAGAAATAAGCTCCTTTGTTAAGTTCAGAAGAAAGTGGAAGGTCTAAGATAAAGTGGGCATTGTGGTTTGATAACATCATCACCGCATTGTTTGTATGACTTTTAAAATATACGTATCCGACTGATCTCAGTGCGTTGATCACTGGATGCTGGCATTGATTTTGGCAATGTCAGACATGCCTGTTCATTCAGAATTCAGCGGGAAAATATGACAGTTTGCCGTATCTAAAACAGAAATACTTTCGTGCCATCAGTAATACCTCCAAGGCGGACCTACTTTAATTGGAGCGAGACCCCGAAATTGCCTTTGTCTTTGCCCTGGACCCGTTCATCTTTCTTCTCCATCCGTATCATGATAACGGTTTGTCCATGAAAGGCACGTACTAACGGCGCTGTCGAGTCTACAGCGCTCTTGCTCCATATTCCGGAGTCCTTGCCTCCAGTTTTGCCCTGAGACGGGCTGTCTCGACTAGTTTTCTTTGCCTTTCTTGGTCCCTCCACGTATTTATCTTGAATTGGTCCACGATCCGTTTATTCAAGGTCCATTCCAATTCAGTATTCACTGATGATCCTACCATTCGGCGCTACATGATCTTGAGAAATTGATGGGTATACTTAAATAAACGAAGAAGAATAACAAAGTTACGTATAGTTCATATAACGTCAACTTGCAACGCCGAATGGTACGTTGAAGCTGTAGCCAGTCAATCCACTTCGACAGTCCGTCCCAAATAATAGTGTGTTTTCAAACGGTGTGTGCTAAATACGTGTATTGGAGTAATTTAAAATGTTATAAACATTTATTTACTTATTTGTTTGTTGTAGAACGTAAAATGGTACAGAGGTTACGACGAACTATTTTTAACTTCCCGTAACTTGGCAATAACTGGTACCAAAACAGGTATGTACGGCTGTGGTGTTAAACACTTCGTTTTGCGCATTGTAAGTATGACGATGCGGCGGTATTTTAAGGTTATATATGACAACTTCCGTGGGAATGTAACTTGCAGTTGTGAACATTACGCACGTTCACAGATGTAGATCATTGGATTGTATGATACAGTGTGCTAATGTAAGAGGACCGTTTAAAATTCAGCGGGGACTTTTTGTGGACGAAAGCATGAACATGCGGAGGTCGTCCGACAAATTAAAGTCATGTGTCAGTTAATGACAGCCTCATGTAGGCGAAAGTACTCGCATGCACATGTCGAGGCTGGGACACTGCGTGTATCTTTTAGAAGAAGAATGTGGGTTCCTTAATTGCTTTCGAGAGCGCCATGTTCGTGTTCATGGGTTCCTTGATTTCGTTGTGCACTAATTTCGCAATGTCTGCTACAGCTTTCTTTACGTTCTTGCAAATCGAATACAGTGGCGCAATTTGAAACAGCAGAATAACGCTGGAAATCTCATTAAATCCTCCGAAAATCGTATATTTCTATGTCTGATTCAGCTCTGAGACATATAAAACATATTATAATGAACATTTCCTCTCTTGTATTTATTACTGTCAATTATATTTCTTTCTCTCGTGCTATAGAAATCCATCCTTTGGTAATACCCTCACATAAACTGTTCATCAAAGCGTAATACAAAATGATCTCATGAAACAAATGAGCCTCTACCGGCCTGCCTTTTTATAAGAGACATTAATTTCCAGTAATAGGAAGTATGCGTTAACGTTTGTAATTTCTTTGTACTTTCAGTCGTCCTCACACTGTTGCTGCTCGGCTTTTAAATCAGCGGCGAACTTGAAAGGATATTTTATGAACGTGCCATAAGGTTCATAACACACAATCTGCGCCATAATCTCTCCGTTTGTTGTAGCGGTAAAGGTGTAAATTTATATTCTCTAGGTATAAAGGTGGAAACTTGTTTGCGGTACTGGCTTTCGTGACTTTTTCGTAGCCTTCTTCAGTTTCTTCGGTTTTATTGGGATATCTTGAAAAGGTCAATACCATTTTTTTTTTTCCAAATCTTAACCTGCTCATCATCCATGAAGACCGTATCTCGTATGACGTTGTGAGTAAAACATATTTCTTAATTATGTCAGGAATTGAATTCCGTGGCTTGACGTTTGATGCACGTACATTTGATTATTTGCTGACTTAGTGAATTGTTCGATGGTGGGTGTGGAAGCGTGGTCCGCCACAGTTCGGGAGGACCGTATGTGCACTGTGTGCACGCCTTTCTGTGTAGGACTGCTCAGAGTGGTGTTTCTTGTTCTTGAAATTCCGAAACACTTTGTCAAAGGAAGTGTTCTTTTCTTTCTCCCAGCACCTCACATCGCGCAGTTGCATTTGTATTTGTAGACATTTTTGACCTTTTGCGCCGGTGTAGCTGAGAATTCCGTTCTACTGGCACATTCCGATTGTTGAAGATGAACCCACTACCTTGGGATATGATTAGCCACTGACGCAGTGTCGTTCCCCGGAAGAACGAAATTCGTGATTCTGATAGTTGCTTGTATAAGAGTATATATGGTTGTACCATTATCCTGGAGGCAGCCAGTTTTTTTTACTTCACATGAAGCTTTGTCGAGTCCGGTCGCACAAACGTATTTCTTACGGAGTGTGTGGGTTAGTGTGATGACACACGTGTACAAAAGAATTCGCGTGTGAGGAATTTAAACGTTCTTGCTAATAACCAATTTGACGCACTTTTTCTTGTATTTATTTATTTCATCTTTCTACATGTTTCGAGCATCACAGTGCTCATCATCAGGAAATCGAATCGTATTAATACATCATCTGGTATGATAGTCTGTGTAAGTGACTGCTTGGTATGTCTAACCGGCATACCAAGCAGTCACTTGCACTAATCATACCAGATGATGTATTAATACAATTCGATCTCCTGATGATGAGCACTGTGATGCTCGAAACATGTAGAGAGATGAAATAAATAAATGAATACAAGAAAAAGTGCGTCAAGTTGGTTATTAGCAAGAATTTTTAACGAAATGCACGGCCAACAAAATATAGAATTTAAGCGTTGTTGATCTTCGCATCCATATAGAGCACAGGTCCTTAGTATTGCGCGCAAACTGAGTAAAACAGAAGACAAAACTCTACGTCGCGGAAAGAACAGTTCGTTTTTACAAAGGAACAAATCCAGCTGAGCGATATTGTACATTGATGAGACCAGAGGCCACCATAAGTTAATGGAACAATTTTTGTGTTTCCATTGCATGTCATCCAATTGTAACGCAAAGTTCTGGGGAATCCGTTCTTCATAATTTCTTTCATATGCTGCATCTATAGAGAAATACCAGCAGGAATCATGTACATGTGAAGAAGGCCTAATCCTTACTCTTCTTTTGTTGTTATATCATTGTGTAGCAACTAGAGTTATTATTAGTTATGTTTGGGATTACAAGGTCGCTGCGGTAAACCGTAATTAGAGGTGTTGATGTATCAGTGGACATTACAATCTCGAACTTCTTAAAAAAAAAAAACAACCGAAATATTCTATAAAATCCTGTTTTGAAGTATGCCTCAAGGTTTCTAATATATAATGTTGTCCCAATAGGGCCTGTGCTCCATGGAAATAAAATTATAAATAGTGCCCGCCTGATATCCGGAAGGTCGATGTAAGGATTAATACCTTCGGGGGATTTCGTACTAGATGTTTTTTTAAGTGGCAGTCACTAATGTCGTGGGGTGTACGTAACGACTTGTGCGGTTGAAGCAATTCTGCGCCGTCCAGTGTAGGTTCTTTACGTTTTGTCTGATGACGTAACTATGAGAACTATGCAACTTTAATTAGAACATGTCTCTTAAGCGCAATGAAAACAACAGCGTGGCGTTCGCGGGGCGCTTGCGTAGCCCGTGTTTGTGACCAAGAGTTTTCATTCGTCCCATGCAGACAGTTAATATTTATGAATTACTTTACTTTCTTCATAATATATATATAAAGGAGTTTATTGCTCTGATAATTATAATACATTCATGTAAAGTTACAAAATTGTTCCTTTATGATAACCAATTTACAACAGTATTGTAGCATTTGTACATTGTTGAATGTGACACACAGCAAGGTGACGGCAGTGAAAACTATAAACAATGAACAAAAAACACTG
>JGI20166J26741_10821114_pt1 | contig 15008 bp, 18 predicted proteins | sample TergutCu122P5_FD_26741 | JGI IMG/M metagenome (IMG submission 26741)
TAGTACAATCCGGTTCATATCAAAAAATATGTAAAAATAATTTGAGCGGCAAAATTACATCTTTTTTCGATATGAAACGATAAAATCGTGGAAATATATAAGCTAAAGCGCGTAAATCATCTTCTTGTTGCATAATCAAATCATTTTGAAATTAATAATAGTCATTTGAAAATGCGAAAGTAAGAAGACTATTTTATAAAAGGATTAGATTTAAGAGTGGTGGATGCTTGTGGCGTTAAAATGGTTGCATTAGGCGTTATATTAAAAAAAAAGAGGCTGATATTTTTTTACCAGCCTCACCATAACGCAAAAAGTTATTTTCCTCCTGCCTGTTGTTCGTAAACAGATTCCCAATCAACATCGTCATCACCTTTTGTTCCGTCGAGTTTGATAACAAAACTCTTTGCAGGAAAGAACGGTGTAATATACAAATCAAGATAAACCCTATCTTTTTGCTTTGGATCCCGCTCAAAACGATCAATCCTGAATCTTTCAATTAAACGGTCGGCGCCCTGAATGCCATCCAAAAACTTAATAATTTGCGTGCGTAGATCTTTTTCCGTTTTTGCATTCCAGTTTTCAAAAGCCCTACGGTTAAGGAAGTCTATCAACACCTTTGTTATATAGTCGAAAACACGAACTACTGAATAAGTCTGCAAACCCAGATTATCGCCATTAAACAGCGTCTTTGCAGAAAAAGCCATTACTTTTCCATATTCATTGACCATCGGAATTAATCCCATTTTTTCCAATTGAGAAATTTCGCTTTTCTTTAATTGGAATGTTACACCGTCAATTTCATTGATTCCTCCGTATTTTTTACCGGCAGTTACCTGCGACATCAATGTGTAATAAACCTTTCCCGCAAGAGCTGCTGCAGGAGAAACATGCAAATCGTCCGCTTCGCCAATTTCTTCATATTTGCCTCGTCCAATCAACCAGTTACAACACATGGTTGTATTGGCGCGGAAAGTATCTCCACCTGTATGGTTTGCTGTAAAGAACATTTCCATTACATCGTCCGGTTTATCCAAATCTGCAAAATCGGTGAAGAGCATTGTTTTGTTTTCATAAGAAATTTTGCACCATTTTTCGAGTACGCTGTTTGAGTTAAGATAGCCCGGAATAACAAGTATTGAATAATTTTCCCGTAAATCCAACCGATCATAATTTTGCTTCAATTCGGCAGCGATATAATCAATAAAACGTGAATTATCCAAATCTTTTATCTGATCGGGAGATGCATTGACAATAGAAATATTTTTTACCTTGTCGGATTCCGTATTTTTATAAAATAGCATTACGGCGCGATAGGAGCGTTCTAATTCCTTAACTGTTTCTACAGCAATAAGTTGATTTTTCTTCAGTAATTCAGCAACTTTGTCCCCTTTTTCCTTGCTCTTATCCAACATTTCGTTGATGTCTTTGGCTTGAGAAAGCAGGTCAATCCACAATTTCAACTTCTTTTTTAAGTCTTCCCGTTCGTATTTTTTTGACTCATCCGTAAGAAATATTTTTTTCCTCGCTTTTCTTTCAGGATTCATATTTTGAACACCATCTATACAAGATTCCAAGAATGCAAAACTGCCGTACTTGGCTAACTTGTTAAGAGAAGTTTCAAGGGCAACTTCTTGTTTTTTATGCACTTGCACACCTTGTTGAGTCTGCGCTTGTTCTAATTCCAGAACATCGAGCGCTTGTGATTCTCCTTTTGCCATTGTTATATAAATTTATTAAGTTATTAATCTTCAGTTACATTTCTAACTTCATACGATTCCAAGTCATCCAACAACGTTTGTAGAGCTTCGATGAAAGCCGCTTTGGAGTCGGCATTCTGAAGCGCTCTTTGAAGAATCTTGTTAGACCTGAGTTGCTTAATCATTTTTACATAAAATGCCTGTTGTGCATTCAAATCACTTAAGAACGGACTGTTCTGCGTCAGGCTTTTTACTAAGAAATCTGCAACGGTATTAAACCGAAAAGTTTCCGTAACATCTTGTCCTTCAGCATCTTCAAATTCAACATTAATTGAGGGTTTGTAGTGATTAAATACATCCTCAATAGTTGTAAGTCCTTCCACTTTTTCGGGATGAATCGGATCATCCGAAGTCAACTTTTCTACTAATAGCGTTCTGTTAAAAGGGATATCGGCAATCGCTTCCGATGCATCTATTTTTACCTCATTCCCACCGACGCCATATTCAAACATTCCACCAGCCATACATGAAATTTTATTTAAAATTAATACTAATAATTATTTACAAAATTTTTTATTCATACTACCCTACGAAACTCTTTCTGTCTTTTTATTAAAAAAATTTGCTAAAAATAAGAAAAAAAAATAATACAGCCATAAATTTATGATTATTTTTTATAATTTCGCTAAAATAACCAATCTTTTGCGCTTTCCGGATGAAAAATACCTGTTTATATTCCATTTTTTATACGCTTTTAATTGTAAAATCTAAAGGCTCTTTCTGTTTCCAATTATTTTCAAATTCTTCATTACCGATTTTTATCTTTCGAGGAGAAACGGTAAGCGTTGTTAATACGCCCGAAGTTACTGCATCTATTGATTTATTGCAAGCTGTGCAATAAGCATCTTCAAAAAAAATGGTAAGCAGAGCACTTTCCGTAATCTTGGGCATATTTTGGAAAAAATGAATTTCTCCTTTGCGTGTCTGATAGGTTTGAGTCAACCATTCATCAAGTGCAGGATCAAGAAATCCGCTTAGCGTAATCTGCATGATGCCTCCGTAAGTAAAACTGTCAGGACGGTTTTTATAAGTATTTATATCTTGCTTGAAATTTAAATTGAAATCTTCTACAATATAAGTGTTATCCATAAAAATAAAGTGAATGACAACATCAGGTCCTATTTGTCTTTTTACTGAATGCGGGATAGCGGGAACATTTTCTTTTGGGGATTCACCTGCCGAAACATCAGCGGTTATTTCTTCAGCCATTTCCGGTTGCGGCTCCGTATTCTGATTTTCTCTGTTTTTTTCTTGCCAACTTTCAATCTTGGTTTCAAGCACCATGATTTCCTTATCCATTGATTCCAAAACTTCCAACTTGGATTCCAATGTTGAGAGTTCTTTGTTTTTTTCTTCTATCTCTCCTACTTTGGTTTCTAATCCCGAAATTCCTTTGGTATTTGTTTCTGCCAATTCTTCCATTTTGGCAGTCATTGCCTCAATATGCAGGTTAATCTGTTCCTCCAATATTTCAAGTTTCGATTTCGACCTTGCAAATAATCTTCCCGTTTTTACCTTATATATAAAGTCATCTACAATACTCATAATCCTGCATTTTCAAAATAAACATTTCCTGCGATAATGCGCTGTACATTCAAAACCAACCGAGTTTCCGGTTTGAACAAGGTATCAAGTCCATAATGCAAATCGAAATTTATGCATCGAGCTTCTTCAAAATAAATTTGATTCAAAGTTTCACCGTCATAATCAATAATTGTAATTTCGCCATTGTAAAATTTGGCATGATCAAATATCCATGCCATCAATTCGTCATCCGGCAAATCGGAAAGAGTAAGATTTATCGTTCCTCCTTTAATTTTTGACTTCGGCTCACCAAGTTTTGAAGTTTCCTGCCATAAATCATATTTGCATGAGAGAACATGATACCTTTTCAGCGATAATCCCATTACATTATCCCTTTTAGGTATCCTGAATTTCAGATATGATTTATATTTGACCATAAAAAAACTCTTTTTCGTAATTCGAGGCAAAAATAACTAATATTTTTGAAAATAAGAACATTTTTGAAATATTATTTTAAATTATGCTGATATTTCGGACAACTTTTGTCCAAATATTCGTACCTGTTTGTTTGATTTTTCGGCGTTATTTGCAGGGCTTATTTTGCATTCGTTTCGACATACATATTAAGAGTTTGTGTAAGTGCAACTGTTTCTTCTGTAGTAAGACGTTTTTCAGGAATGATTAATATTTCCTGTTTTTCAATGTCAATAAAACAATAACCACACGCTCGTTTGACATCAGCGACTGATTTCCATTTATAAAACGTTTCACAAGAATCTGTCTTTAAAAGAAACCCTTCTTCGCTAAGAGCCAATTCGCGAGCACCTAAGAAACTAAAATTATCAGGTTCCATATATGCTTTTTTTGCATTGTTCATCAATTGACGACGCCTTACAAATGGAGTGAATATTATCCACATAATAGAAAGACCTATGATTCCCCAATTCCAAGTCTCAGTAAATATATAAAATGAAATACACGCTATTGCAGGTATTAAAAATCGTAGGATGAGTATATGGTCTTTAACTTTGGAATCGGTTTCTATATAGTATTTATAGAATTCCAATGCATCGTCAATAGTTTCATCCCAATGTATTGTCATTGTTTTATTATTTACAACCATATATAATTCCAATTCCAAGTAGTATAAGTGTTAACCCAACATATACCCAAAATTTTAATTGTCCTATGATTCTTCTTTTTTTTGAAAATTGTTGTTCATAAATTGTTATAATGTAGTCACTTTTTGGATAGAGAAAGAGTAAATCTAATATAATAGTCACTAACAATACAATAAAAAGATATTGTACAATTCCTATCATATAGTCATCTTTTTTAACAAAAAGTCCTATTATAAACCAAAAATTAAGAACATTAAATAACTTCAATATCTGAAGACATGTAAAAGCAGTATATTTTACTCCCATATATGGTTTTAGTTTCTTTGTATAAAAAAACATCCAATAATATAGTTCTCTATATAAAAATATTCTACCCTTTTCCATTTATTATTTTCTTTTGAGAAAACTCTCCGAATTTGGTAATCAATGGCCTTGAGTTAATATAGGATACTCCGGCTGCTCATAATGAGGAGGAGTAAACTTCGGTAATTCTTTGACCGGAGGTCTATATACTCTTGTTGCATCCGGTGGAGTGATGGTTCCATGTACTTCTTCCAAATCAAATGTTATTTAAGCTAAAAATGAGGGAGACAATTGAATATGACTCTCCACACAGCATTTTCTACAGCTATTTGCATTTTTGTATATTTATCAACAAACCAATTATCCCAATGCTCATGAATTCTTTTTCCAGTTGTTGTAACAGAAATAACATCGGCTACAACATATAATCCAGTGATAGCCCAGCCTATTCCTGGAATGAATGAAATACCTCCAAAGCAAATATCATAAAAATCGCCCTGAGCTTGTAAATCATTACCAGTAAATTTTGTGTCTAAGATATCTTTAACTGATATTACGATACAAATAACTCCCGCAGCATCTGACAAGCTTTGAGTAATTACAGAGGCAGGACTAATGCGAATGGCTTTGCCTTTTGCTATTAAATTGCTATTCCTGATTCCTTCAACTCCTTTAACATATTTATTATCAAAAACATCACGGTACAATTCTTTTGTAAATCTGTAATTTCCCTTAGCATCCGTCCAACCTACCGGACTCCATTGTCTACTAAAACTTATTTTCTCAGCAAATGATAGTGTAGAAAATCCACCCAATACCGAACCACCAAATGTAAGATTAGTAGTAAGCCAATTAAAATCCTCTTTTGTTGGACTGTCTGCATTGCTTTCATGAAGTATGACCATTGAATTTGGTTCATATTTTATCTTCCATAAGTCCTTAACAACACCATTAAACGGAGTACCAAGTTCAACACATTGTCGAAATTCAGACAATTCAATTTCCGGAATCTTTTTATCATTTAGATTCTCTTCTTTTTTCTGATTCTTATCTTTTTCTGGCATAATTAATCTATTTAATTTTTTCGTAAATTCTTATATGCCTTATTGTATCATGCCCCATTTCCTTGTATTCAATGGCTTTTCTTAAAAATTTTTCTCCGGTTGCCGAATCGCCCTGCAGAAAAAAAATCTTTCCTATATATTCATAAGGAGATGGGTCTTCTTTAATCAATTGCAAATATTTAAAAAATTGATTCAGCGCTTTCTGATAATCCTTTTGCTCATAGCAAGATATTCCATAATTTAAATATGCCGCAAAATCAGTTGAATCACAGATTATCATTCTTTCATAATATTCCGAAGCTTTTTCGTGATTATCATATTTTTCGTAATATTCAGCTAAACCCAATAATGAAAATTGAGAACAAGAATCCATTGATAATCCTTTTTCACAATCTTGTTTTTCTCCTTCCGGATCATTCAGAAAACTTCTCATGCTGCCTCTGTTTTCATAAAATTCAACATAAGAGGAGTCCATTTTTATACATTTATCAAAACAATCATGGGCTTTTTGGTATTCCTTCTTCTCATAGTAATCCATTCCTTTATTGAAAGTTTCCATCAACTCTTTATGTTTGCGCTCCTCTTGACTCATACAAGATAAAAATAGGAAATTCATTAACAAAAGGAAAAGTAATCGAAAGGCAAATGATTTATTTCTGTACCATTCCATATTCTTATTATTTAGTCCTTTTTCCAAAAATTTTCATGTTTTATTCCACCAAAATCAACATTTTTAGGTGAAATAACAATTTGAGTTGCAACTCCAGTTATACTATTAATACTCTTTCTGTATCCAACACAATAGGCATCTTCAAAAGCGATTGTTAGAAGTGTACGACCCAAGTGCTTGAAAACAAAAGAACCGCTTAACAACAAGGTACTTTTCATCATCCATTTATTAATAGTGCCATCCGGAACCTGAGTAATAACTATGGTCATAATTCCTCCCGTAACTTCATGCTGAGGTTGTCCTCTGTAATCTATATCCTGCTGAAATCCAATTTGAAGATCCTGTATCTGATACCCATTAATCGGTCCACCAGGCAAAAATAGTTTTACGGTTATATTGTCGGTAATATCCGGGGTAGGCACTTGAATCTGAGGTATATTTAACGGTATCTTTTCCATATTTTATATATTTTCTAATATCCAATTTTTATCCAATTTTTCATATCCTAAAGTCAAATAAGGCGCTGTAATTACAAGCATTGTTTTCACAAACGATGAGGTGTCTTCTGTATAAGACAAATTAAGCGCAGTGCAATAAGCATTTTCAAATTCCAATTTTTCAATTACTCCTTCTGAAGTGTCGGGCGAGCACAATCCTATCTCACCGGAATGCTTCTTATCCCGCCTTAATGCCCATTCAATCAATTCATTCGTAGGAAGTGTATCCAGTACAACCCGAATTTCGCCACCTCTTACTTCTGTTTCGGCTTTCCCTTTTGTATCAATCCGTTGATAAAATTGATAATCACAATGAAAAAGTTCATAACCTTCAACTCCCGCTAACATAAGATAATCAGCTAACTTTCCACTAAGTCCACGGTTTACACCGCCATAAATTTTCAAGTAACTTCGATGTCCAAACATATTATTTCATTTTTAAAATTGTTATTCTATTTTCCAAACCAATTCCCGATTTTCATCCATACTGACTTTAATTTTTTGACCTTTACTTACTTTCCCTCCAATAATGAAGCGGGCAATCGGACGCCGTAAATAATTCCGAATGATTCCTGCCACTTGACGTGCGCCGTATTTCGGCGTAAATCCTTTGTTTGCCAGCATCCGGCGTGTTTCGTCTTCTATTTCAATTTCGATTCCCTGTTTGTCTAAAGCGCCTTTCAATCCCTGCATCTGTATATCGAAAATCCGCAACAGCATATCTTCACTGATCGGACGGAAGGGTACGATTTCGGACAAGCGCGCCAGAAATTCGGGACGGAAATAACGTCCCATCACTTCCATGATTTGCGTCGTAGTCGGCAAGTCGCCTTTGGCTATCTGTTCCACCAACCATTCGCTGCCGACGTTGGAAGTGAAAATGACCAAGGCGTTTGTGAAATCTCCTTCCTTTCCCAAGCGGTCGTGCAATTTTCCTTCGTCCATGATTTGCAGGAAAGTATCGTAAACCGATTGATGCGCTTTTTCAATTTCGTCGAACAATACAACGGCATACGATTGCTGCCGAATTTTGTTGACCAGCATACCGCCTTCTTCATAACCGACATAACCCGGAGGCGCTCCATATAATAATGCGGCAGAATGTTCTTCTTTAAATTCCGACATATCGAACCGAATGATGGCTTTTTCGTCGTTGAATAAGGCTTCCGCCATCGCTTTTGCCAATTCGGTCTTTCCGGTACCGGTCGGACCCAAAAAGAAGAACGATCCGATGGGCTGCCCCTGTTTGTTCAATCCGCTTCGCGATTCGAGAATAGCATCAACCAATGCTTTCAATGCATGGTCTTGTCCTATAACTCGCCGTTTCAGAATTTCCTCCATATTTAAAAGGCGTTCCTTTTCCTGTGATTGGATTTTACCGATGGGAATCCCCGTTTTGTTTGAGATAACGGCTGCAATTTCAAGTCCGGTAACAGAATCAATTTTGTTTTTAGAAAATTCGCGAAGCGTATCAAGCGATTCATGTATATATTTTAAAAGGTCATCGAAGTTGTCGATTTCCGAAACATCCGTTTCGTTTGTTATCATTCCCAACAAAACAGGACTGAGTTTGTTTTGCATGGAAAAATGAATGTATTTCAAATCATTAAATAATTCTTCCTTCGTTTTCTCCTTATTATCTTCGATAACATCCAATTGTTTCGTAAATTCCAATATGTCTTTTGCCGCTGTTTCATTGATCATTTTGGTAGCCGACATGGTTCGGTCGAGCAAGTCAATTGCCGAATCCGGTAAACGGCGGTCTTTCGTATAGCGTTTTGCCAACCGGACACATTCGCTGATGGCATCTTTCTGCACTTTCAACTTATGATAATTGACATATTTATCTACTACCGACTGTACCATGTGGATAGCTGAATCGGTATCCGGTTCTTCCATTTGCAACACTTCAAACCGGCGGTTGAAAGCTTGGTCGGGCTCAATCAATTTACGGTATTCGTCGATTGTTGTCGCCCCGATAATCGTAAGATCGCCTCGCGACATTTCGGGTTTCAGAATATTGGCGGCGCCTGCGTTTCCCTGCTTTGCATCAAGCAGAATATGAATTTCATCTATAAAAAGAATGGCTCTGTCTAAAGTACGGATTTCCTTAATCAGATTTTTAAGACGGTCTTCAATTTCTCCTTTATAAGTAGCGCCTGCAATCAAATTACCTGTATCTAATTCATAAATAACGCATCCGTCCAAATAGGAAGGAACGTTTTTATCCACAATCCGGCGAGCCAGTCCATCAACCAATGCCGTTTTTCCAACACCGGCATCGCCAATCACCATCACATTCGGCTTACTGTGGCGTCCAAGAATTTCCATCATCTGACGGATTTCTTTTTCTCTATCCACCACATCGCTGATTTTTAAGTCAATTGCCATTGCCGTTTTGTCAATGCAATACTTATGCAGGGAAGTCATTCCTTTGGCTTCCGGCGATTCGTGGAGTTCGGGAATGATACTGCTCATCATTTCTTCTCCTTTAAAATAAAGATCAAAAATTTCGTTTTCACGGATTGGAAAAGATTTGAGCTGATCCGAGTTGAATCCGACTCCCGGTTTCGCCAATGCTGCAAGCACGCAAATCGGATTGATTTCGAGCAATCCGAGTTTCAAGCGAACATTGTCGGATTCTTCAAATACCCTTGGAACATTTTCATCACCGGCGATTTCAGCAGGAGAACCTATTCTCGGACAATCTTCAATTCTTACATCCGCCCATTCCTCGAAATAGGCGATTTCTTTACCCAGAAACAAAATAAAACTTTGCAGTCCCACTTCCTTATGCAATAAACCTTTTAGCAAATGCGCCGGCGTAAAGTTTGCATTTCCGTATTCCCTGGCTATCGACTGTGCTATACGGATAGCCGTTTTTACCGATTCGTTTAAATTTAAAAAATCCATCAATTCTTTTTTCTTGTCGTTAGTATTAATAATCCTTTTTGTTTTTATTGTTAAAGCATTTATTTAAGTTGTAATCTGCTTCCTCAAATAAGATAAAAATGAAAATTTTATCTCGCAAATACGGTTCAAAAATACTAAATATAAATTATTAAAAAGAAAAAAGTAAAAAATATTTATAAAAATTCTTTTATTTAAAATATTTTGTGTAATATTGCATCGTGATAATAAATTTTTTAGTATGAATTTTAACTAAATTAGTCAATTATGGCATTTCGTGCAAATTTAAAGTTCGAGGGTCAAGAATATGATGTCCTCGATTGTAATTATTCGTTCAGGCGGGATGTAGATATGAAAGGTCGTCCGGCTTCTAACGTTTATGGAGGAACAATCAATGTGGTTGTAGAATCAACCGAAGACACAAAGATTGTCGCACAGATGGTTAATCAGTTTAAGCCCAATTCAGGCACCATAACTTTTAACAAAGGTGATGAAGAAGCGAAAATGAAAGAACTCTCATGGTCAAACGGTTACGTTATCAGCTACAATGAAGCGTTGGATATTGTTGGTCCGCAACCGATGAAAATTACATTTGTTATTTCAGCTCAAACGATCAAGGTGGAAGGTGTCGAGATCGAACAAAAATGGCCGAAATAAATTACCACCTTTACGTTATTTTTTATTAACCATTTAAAAATTAATGAATTATGTCATTTAGAGCAAGCCTGAGTTTAGAAGGAAAAACGTATGATGTAATCAAATGCGATTACACGATATACCGCGAAGTAGATTCAAAAGGACGTCCGTCTTCAAATCTTTATGGCGGTAAAGTAAATATTACTGTGGAATCTACGCCTGACGTAACCCTTATCGAAAAAATGTCAACCCAGTTTAAACCGAATACGGGAACCATTACATTCAAAAAAGGGGACGAAGATGCCAAAATGAAAGAATTGAAATGGGAAAACGGCTACATTGTAGCGTTTGAAGAAGGTATCCACATTGTGGGAGAATTTCCTATGCTCATCAAATTTACAATTTCAGCCCAGAAACTAACGATTGGCGATGCCAATTTTGAACAGAACTGGCCTGAAAACGGGTAAATAAGTAATTTAATAGGCAAACGTCACTCAAAAATATAGAAAGGGCGTTTGCCTTTTTTATTGTTGAGGAAAATATGACGAGCCTTGCGGTCAAAACGGACAGGATGGATATAACTTGGAACTTTTCTTCAGGGTATATTTTTGTACAGCAAAAATGGAAATACCATTGGATTAATGAAGCCGGTGTTGCTCCTTGGACTTATCAAGAAAAATTAGATTTTCACACTCAGGTAGATAAATGGATTTGGAAGTTATGGAGTTCTCAAGCGTATGCTATGATAATAGGTAATTCACAACTTGCCCAAAATTATAGAAACACGAAATTCAAAATCAATATAGATATTCGGTGGGTAATTGGAAAAGAACATGAGCATTGGAATGTGGAAGTAAGAAGAAAAGACCATGAAGCTAAAACTGTTTGGGATTATCGTACTATTAAACTTTCTACACAAGATATTGACTATGGTTCTACTATAGGAAGGGTTGATTCTACGATGCGTTATGCTCAAGTGGGAGTAGGTCATGAATTTGGACATGCATTGGGAAATTCAAAATGGGCATTAAAATCATCTGATTTGGGTTATCCGATGCATGGAGAAGAATATGAAGAACCTGGATTATCAAAATATAGAGATGATGCAAGTATAATGGGTGTTTCTAATACTGTTAGACAGCGTCATTTTGATTATTTGAAAATCCAACTTCAACATTTAATAAATCAAGATGTTGAAGTTTATCTTTTTTAGAATCAAATGAAAATATACTTTCCTTTTATTATAGTGTTTATCTTTTTTACAAATGTGTTTTGTATGTGTAAAGGTAATACAAGTGATACAAAAGAAAGAGAAGTTCTTATTGGAGATTCGATAGTTTTAGATTCCACAACTATTATGTCGTTCAGTGCTGATTCACTAATAAAAAGGAATGGAAGCCCATCGTCTGACATACAATTTCAAATGAAAGAGACCAATCGTGATAAGAAAGTTTTGCGTGATTTTTTCCCATATGATTCAAATATAGAAATTCGTGAATTGAAATGGAATATCGATTCTGAAAATTTTTTTCTTATTTGGTATGTTAAAAAAGAAAATGAATGGAAACCTATTACATATTCTGTAAGAAGTATTTATCAAGAGTAGTAAAATGATAAGATTTATAGTAAAATGTACTTATTTTTATCTCTGATTTTGTTTGCTTTGGAAATTTGTTTCAGCTAATTTTTATAATTTGTTATAAATAATTTATTGAATTAATAAAAAAATTTCACGATGGTATATGAAGAAATTATAATTAAATCAGGAGACACTTTAAGTCAAATAGTTTTGGATTATGGTTATTTTGCATCAGATTATCCAAAAATATGGGAACATCCTGCTAATAATGCTATAAGAATGGAACGAAGAAATCCTACAAATATTTATGCAGGAGATAAAATAATCATTCCGCTACCGTGGATAATTGTAAATAAAGGATTTACTGCAAATACGAGAAATTTTCATGCTGTTCGGAATGGAGGAAAAGGAAAATACCTTAGATGGACACAAACTGTTTTTGGAGATAATGCTCCAAGAAGGGGTACATTGTCTTTTCCTTTTACGGTTGATTCTGATGACGATGACGATCCATATTATTATACTTCTGTGGAATTGGCTACAGATGATACATTAAGAAAAAATTTTAGTGATGCTCCAAACAGAACTTATATTACAGGTAGAACATGTACATGGCGAGCTGTATTATCAATTTGTTCTGTTTATGAAAAAAGAGTGTCTGTTTTTGAATCCATTGTTTGGGGTATTGATTTTCATACAAATGGAACTTTTACACAAGTTCAGCCCAGAAAAGCGTCTCCAACAGAAATTGAAGGGCACATACATTTATTGAAAATTGGTAGTGGGCAAACAATGACATATAAAGCAGGCGGTTGGACATTCAGAAAAGCCCCTGTATTATGAAAGATATTTTTTTAATTCTAAATCTATTTTCAATTTTTATTTTTATGTCGTGCGTAAATAAATCTTCAAACAACTTGCAATATATAAACGAAAAGGCAATAGCACTAAATGAATTTGGAGACTCAATAAAAATGAATACTGAAAAAAAAGATAATTCCACTTTAGTTTTAAAAGTGAAAGTAATAAAAGATGAGGGAGGGGACAAATTTAATTGGGTTAAAGTAAAAGTTTTATCCATATTAAAAAACGATACCGAACAACAAATTCCGGAAAGTTTGTCTATAGCTTCCTATTCTTGGTTAAGCGGTTTACAAGAAGGTAAGAAATATATAGTATATCTTGTTCCATTTCCTTTGGGGAGTGAAAAAATAACAGATATAAACCAATGGATTTTGTTAGAAGGAAATGCATCAATAGGAGCAGAGTTTGTTAAATAATAAAGAAAAAAATATTATGGCAGAATTAAACGCAGTAGAAACAACGGTAAGCATTGCAGGAACCCCTGTTAAATTCACTTACTTGCGATTGCATCAACAATTCAACGCACATCATGATTGCGAAATTGTTGTGGATTACGAAGAATTTGGAGGCAAATGGATGGAGAGCCCGACCGATTTTATCAATTATATAGGTCAAGATGTGAATATTACTTTTAAAATGAAAGTGTCCGGGGAAACTAATATGTTTGTCGGAATTATAAAAAACGTTTCATTTTCAGGGTATCACGGAAGTCAAAACTCGATAATCGTTTACGGTACAAGTCCAACAATAAAATTAGACGGAAAGCCTGCAATGGACTCATTCATGGATTTGCCTTTAAAGAATATAGTTGATGAATCGGTTGGAAACAGCGGGAACGGCGGTTCTGTTACAGTAAATCCAAAATTCAGTTCTAAACTCGATTATATTTGTCAATACAATGAAAGTTGTTGGGAATTTCTTAACCGGTTGAGTTGGCATTTTGCGGAATGGCTGTATTATAATGGACAGAAATGCTATTTCGGGATGAAAACGGGAGATTCCGCAACTTTGGAATATGATAAAGAAATGACTTATTTTGATTTGAGCGCCAATCTGAGTCCGCAGAAATTCAAACATACCCATTATCTTAAACACGACGATAAGGAAATTGACAAAGAAGACCCATCGGATGTGCCGGGAGTTCGCGGATATTTGCAAGTGTCGAAAGGTCGTTCGGAAAGTATTTATACGTCTGACGTTTCCACTCCATTAATACCGGATATCAATGCAAAAAAAGATTTGGATGACTTGGTAAAAGCAGAAAAAAGTCGTGCAGTCGGACAAATGCTAATTATGAGAGGCGAAACACAAACCTGCAAGGTGAAGATAGGGGGGTCGGTTTCAATTCAGATGCCGCCAAAAATGGGAATAACAACCTCTGTCGATACCTTTTTAGTTACTCAAATTACACATGTTGTTGATCAAGAAGGGCATTACAGCAATTCTTTTTCCGCAATTATAGATGGATTAGAAAACATTCCTATGGCAGAACCGAAACTACCGATTGCCTTATCTCAAATAGCCACAGTCAAAGACAATGCCGATCCTAAAAAATGGGGACGAGTGAAAGTGCAAACCCAATGGCAGAAAGAGAAAAATAAAACGACTAACTGGATCAGGGTTCAAACGCCGGATGCAGGGAAAAGCCCCAAAGTTGCATCTAACCGTGGATTGGTAACAATTCCCGAAAAAGACGACATTGTGATGTTGGGTTATGAATATGGAAGTCCCGACAGACCTTTTGTCGCAGGTTCTGTTTTCACTTCACAGACCGGAAAGGGTGGAGGCGACGGAAATAAGACAAAAAGCCTGACCACTCGAAGTGGCTCAACGGTAACGCTGGATGATGAAAAAGGGAATGTATTGATAGCAGACCAAACGGGAAACGACAGTATTGTCATCGACGGTACAAATAAAATAAGTATTACAACTACAAAGACCATTGAATTGAGCAATGGAAAATCATTGATTATGTTGGAAGAGGATAAAATTCTTATTAAATCCAATTCTATAATAATAGATGCAGATAGTTCTATTGGCTTGATAAGTGCTGGCGAACAAATCCAAATATCAAGCGGCGGAG
>JGI20166J26741_10822226_pt1 | contig 15007 bp, 10 predicted proteins | sample TergutCu122P5_FD_26741 | JGI IMG/M metagenome (IMG submission 26741)
CCAATTATGATTATAAATAGGATATATGAAAATCAAAATCTTCTGTCGCTGTAGCTTGTTTCCTTCCTGGTTGGGCTAAGGACTTATCAGCACCCCTGTATAGGTATTGTGCTCTGAGAAAAGCTGAGGAGATATAAGCATTACAAAATATTTTGTACCTCAACAGAGATACTAAAGAGAATGTATTTTTACATTTCCATGACTCTTCTTGCAATTTTTATGTGCATTTGCCAGTCACAAAAAGCACATTGTAGACTCATCATGTCTGTCTGTCTGTCTGTCTCTGTGTCTGTCCACATGTATCATCTTGGTTCCCAACAGACAAATTTTTGGGAAATTTGATGTTGGAAATTGTTATTGAAATCTATGAAGAAAATCCAAATTTTGTTGATGTACATTTTACACTGTCGACAGCACTATAATGTTACAATAAAATTGGTCTCTTCCAGCCAAACATTACTGGGGTATTAGGACAGCCATGGATGTATAAGTATTATGAAATGTATTGTAGCTGAACCATACTACAAAAGAGAACACACTGTCACATTTCCATTGCAACACTTACAATTTTTGCATTGTTGACAGTGACATATGAAGCACAGCAATATGAAAGTAACTGATTGTTGCATTTCCACATTTCCATTGCAACAGTGGTAATGTAGATGCACCAAAGTATTACATTAATATGTACATTGCCCATCTTGTGAATGAAAATTGCATTCTTTCTAGATTGGTGGTTGTAAATGTTTTAAATCCCTCATTATGATTTGGCAGTTGAAATGCTTGTGTCACAGGTTAAAGGTGCATGGTCCAGTCCAACATTCTTATGCCAGATGTTAAATGTTACAGTTATGTCTCAAACACGTGTGTCACTTTTTAAAGTTCTGAAGTTCAGTCCCCAGTATTAGTGTCACAGGTTAAGTTTCGCAGTACAGTCCCCCTATTGAGGTAAATTTTTATAATTTTATTTGCACTTGATGTGTATTCAGTATTATTTTTATGTTACTTTTGGTATATACAGTTGAACTTGGTTATAATGATCTGGGTTTGGGTTACATCTCAGCTGTGGTGTTACACATTTTGTGGCACCAACTAATTCCCCAAAAGGCATGTGCTTTTCTGCCTTGCTTACTCTGATGCATAAGAGCATCTACCTCGGATATAATGACATTGCCATTCATCAGTTTCAATAGAGTTTTTCAAGCAGTAGGCTATTTGTGAGAATTCAACCATCTTCTTGTCCTTGATCAGACAAACCCTCTGCTCTTTCAGGGAGCTGCATAATTCACTTTGTATGTGAAGTTGCTGAATGATTGAAACATGTATTTTCATTTATTAATTTTTCAGTTTGTATTATGGCAAGAATTGACTCTACATCCATTGAGAGTGTAACATCAAAACTATTAATGGCTCTTGAAGGAGCAAAATTGGCTTCTATTTGTCCAACTAAAAGCCATTACACATGTCTGAGGTCTGAAGAATTGAAGGTAAGTCCATTGTAATTTGTCTGTGCAACAGTAACATTATTCTTGTTAAATTTGGTGTATCCAAGATGCTACTGGGAGTATATTTTATTGTGTTGATGAGTACTGTGGCCGTTGTAGAAGTATAGGGTCACTATTTTATCTGACAACAATTCACTGCCTTTCTGCTTGTTTAGTGTCTTAATTTAGTTCACTCTGCTAATCACTTGCACGTTTGGCAGAGTAGTGATGGGAAGTGACACATGACAGTTGTCAGACAAGTAAGGACTTTGTACTATTCAGAGAAAGCCTGCATCTGCCAGGAATGTGGAGCGTGTTTTTCCTCTGTAATTCAATTAACTTATTTTATTGAAGAGTCTTGAAGTGCCAGCTGTTGCCTCTAAGCAGACTCTGCACCTTATGAAAGTATTTGACACATGACATGGATCTTGTCATGCAGTATTAAGTTTGTCTCTAAATATTGCCTTTCAGTTCTTTTTGTAAAAATCATTGATTGTTCATGTGTATACTGCTGTTTCATGTCTGTATACAAATTATGATTGTGTGGATTGAAATCTGAAGTTCTAAGAGTCCACTATCTGGATCATCAGCTGGATGCTGGTTGCCTCTTGCAGTCCAGTTGTTGAGAAATTTTCTGTTGGGGTCATGGAATTATTCTGCCTAAAGTAACCATACATTTTCTCCTCTGTTAATTCTCACAGAATGGTCCTAATCCAATTCAGTGTATGAAATTTTATGTTGATTATGGACACATGGGCTGGGTGATTTTGTTTGCACTCACTGCATGCCAGATTCTGGCTCTAAGGTCACACAGAGGAAGCAGCTAATTACTAACTGACATGCTGGCATATCTGTGAACACTTCAGATCACAGGTTGTACTTCCTGTCATGAATTGTTTTGGTTTTTCTGGTGTCTTCATTTCATTGTTTAAAAGCTTTTGTGTTTTTGGTCTTACCTAATAATAGAAATCTTGCTAGAATTTTTCCCGAGATAACCTTGGAATGATTTTTTCTGATCTTCATGGTTATTGCTGTTATTCATTTATAAGTTTTTAGTTGCCGTTTACTCGTCTTTGGTAAAGCCAGTTTATGCTTTTGTCATAAAAAATTAAATGTTGCAGTTTTGTTCCAAATTAAGTTTTTTGGTTATTCTTTAACCATTTTGTAAGTCACAGGACTTCAGCTTGCCTAATGGTGATTTGTTTAATTTTAACCCCTTCTGTGCTGTTAACTTGTAGATATTTTTTTGCTTTGAATAGGCAGTTTGTGTCACTATTTTAGTATGCAGATATTTTAATGCTGTATTTGTAGGTTTTATATTAAGATTGATGTTAAAAACATTCCCTCAGGAACATATTCCACTTTTTTAAACACTGAGAACATTTTTGTGTTATGTGGGATTAGCTACATAAGTTGTATACTTTTGTTTCTAATTGACTAAACTGTGGTGTTACAGGCAGTTGTTGGGCATGTAAAGCTAGCACGGCTGAACTACAAGCATAAGAATTGTGAGCTCAGTGTTCAGCTGCTGGATGAAGTGCAGGCTCAATGGAGTGCCAACTTGCATCTCAAATTGCTTACACTCATTCAAGAAGTTAGTAAATTTTCATCTGGCATGAAAGGTGTGTGTAGATATATGAAGGAAATACTTTTGGACTTGGAAGTTATGGGAGGATAAATAAAAGTTTGAAACTCTTAATCTCAGACTTAGCACTCACAAAACACAAAATAAGAAGAAAACTTTGTTTTCCTGTCTGTTGTTACACATGCCTATTGCAAACACGTATCCGAGTTTGGTATCTTATTCTAGATGGGGACAGCAACAGTTGTGCCATTTTTTTCTGCCAGTGATTCTCCCTTGTTTGTTACACAGTGTGTTATGAAATAAAGTAAATAAACTGCAAACTTTAAAACCATGTTGCTCTATTGCCACAATGGTCAGAATTAACCATTTAATTTAGAAGTAAGATATGATGATTTGTCATCCTGTGAACTATGTTTAATTTACAGCTCTTGCAGCTTTTTCTGAGGACTTCAGTAAACATAAGCCCAGGAATCATGATGCAAATTGTAAGAACTTGCATTTGCAAGTGAAGGGTCAAGTTAGTTTTGGAATCACAGTTTCTTCTAGGCATCGTATGGATTTGGCTTCAGGTTTGTGTGTTCCAAACGTTACTTACCTATGTAATAAGTTATATAAAAAAAAAAAGTGGATGCTGTGTGTAGGTATGGAAAATGAAGTCATAAATTGGATGTATTTGAAAATGCAAAGATTGAAATTAATTTTGAAACAATTTCAGTTCTCACATTTCTTCCCATTGAGAGATGGGGTGAAGCACCACACTCAAATTTGCATTTTCTTGACTTAAATAGCAGTTTCATTGGCATAAGCTGAAACTCTCCCTTATGGGTGAACTATAACAGTGTTATCTTACAAGGCCTAATGTTGTTAAAAAGTGAAGTAAAGTTGTCACAGTGTTTATTATGAAGGTATATGCTGGAGGTGAGTGGTCAGTTTCACACCCTGGCTGCTTTACACCCCATGTAAAGGGCCCCTGGTACCCATTAAACAGGAGTCTGACTGGGCCCCAGAACAAGTCTGGACAGTCTGGAGAAGAGAAAAATTCCTCATCATTGCCAGGAGTGAGGCATGATTTTTCAGTTGTCCAGTCCGTAGCCTAAGCACCATATTGACTATGCTATCTTGGCTTTGCTATAATGTTTGTGCATGTACTAACAAAATTTTTGTAGGTGTGCCACGTGATTTAGCCACAGTACCTCTTGGTAGTTGAAAAATATGTCATAGTTCAGGACTAATTTGATGATGTTTTGCTTAAGTGAATTTTCTGTGTCAAAATGAAATATGGTATAACCTTATAATGGAATCCCTACAGACCTGAATATTTTCTGTTCGCGACACATTTCTGTGTAACATAGCTACTACATAATTATAATAACTGCACAATTGTGAAGGGAGAAGGAAGGACAGTTAATCACAACTGTGTCTGATGGTATCTTGCTGTATAATTTATTGAGACATGTTTTGCCTTTTTTTCAAAAAGCCATTACCAAGCAATGTAAAATACACAAGGAAAGATTGTCACATATAACACATTGAATTATTGCTTTTCAGTATGGTTGAATTTTCAACTTTTACATTGTTGTTGGCGATTATAGAACAAAAACTATATACAAAACAGGAAATAGATTATCTTAATATTTATTACACCAATATCTAGTACATCTGATGAGCAAGGATAGCATCATCTATGGTAAATGGACCTCAAGGGGAACAGTTTCTTATTGAATCAGAATTTTATCCAAGTTGAAGTTTAATTTCAATAAATATAGTTATTTTCTCCATTTTTTTGGTTAATGGATATTAAATTCTGTAAAATAAATCGTTTATGGATGTTACAGAGAAATGTTACTATTTTATATGTGTCAAAAATATAATTTTTTTGTGCTGAAAAGGAGTTTAGTTACATTCATAATATTACATGGATCTTCACTTCCATTTTTGAGAAGTACTGATGGAAGCGAGATGGAGTGTGCTTCCTTGACAATGAGAACAAAGATGGACTAATAGTTATGAGGGTTATATTGGATCTCTATAATTTTATGTAAGTAAGCAAGCTGCATTTGATTACACAAAAAATGTTATTTTCACAAATGTACAATAACAAAATTTCTGTATTAGTGTCTGTAAATAATTTATATTTCACAATGTAAAATAACCATTAACTAAAAAAGGAGAACATAAAAATGTATATGTGAAAATTAAACTGCTCCAACTCAGATTCTATTCCAATTAAATAAGAAGTAAGCCCCAATTTCTATTCTTAAACCTTTTGCTTTTAATATTTTCCTGTAATAATCTCTTTATAGAATTTAAATTAAATTAAATTTCCAATTGGAGATTGTTCCCCTTGAGGTCCATTTAGTGTAGATGATGCTACTCCTGCACATTAGAAGTCTGCAGTAATGGTCTTAATATATTTTAAGATATTATATTTCCTGTTGGTATCTAGTTTTAGCTGTCTGATTACCAATAGCACTTTAAAAGCTGAGATCTTAAGTACATGGAAAAGAATTATTTTAATGTGGGGTATGTGATAATAATTCCTTGTGTATTTTGCATTGCCTGATGATGGCTTTTTAAAAGAAACCAAAACATATTACAATAAATTTACAGCATGATACCATCAAACGTAGTTGTGATTGGCTGTCTTTATTTCTCACTTCACTGTGTGCGTATCACAACGGGATGTTCCAAATAATAATACTACGCAATACACACTTCATGACTTGTGTCAGTTATGTTCTCAATCAAGATATGTTCTTACTAATTGGTACTGGTTTTCATTTTTTTTTCTTTAATTATGTTTTACTTTTTCCAGTAGTCCATGAAAATATTCTACTCATATTTGTGGGATGGTCAGGCCTATCTTTGCAAGACAAATTTACCCTCATATTCGAGGAAGTTGAGTACAAACAAAAACTATATGAACGGAATAGAGTGAATATTGAAGTATACTGTTTTTCATCTCTAGTATGTACTAGGACTTTTTCCATTGTCACTAAGTACAAGCACTTACAGTGTTTTGAAACCAGTCTGCTTTCATCTTCAGGTGAAAACACAGAGTAGTGGGTAAAATGAGTGATGTTCAACACCAATCGTTGTATGCACAAAGCTACATGCATTGATTGTCTTAGTATATAAATATGAAAACAGGTTCCCGATGCCCTGTCAGTAAGTTCAGTGTCCTTTGACAAGCAGAACAGGGAGCTGAAAGGTAAAATAACAACTCACACATGAACAGCTGGGAAATTTATAATGAGACTACCATATTGCATATTGTAAATTAAACTGTATACTGTACCAAAGGCTGTATTCAAGAAAGCTAGTCACACAATTTTATCCACTAAACACTGTAAGATAGACCCTCTTCAATCTGCAGGGTGCTTTGATCAAAATAAATATGTGAAGAAAGGGACTCAATACACATATTTGATTTTAACCAATTTTTAATTTTTCTCTTGAATATTATTCCACTATTTGGAATGCTGGTTATGGTATCAACTGCTCGTAAAGGAGAGGACTGTACCTGATACACTTTGTCTTGTATGTAAACTGAGCAGCTACCTGATGATGGCCATAATAATTGGCCAAAACATGTTGTAGTGAGCATAAAGAATATACAGTATTCCTGTTAATCATGTTTGTCTGAATATACAAATAAGCAAACTCCAGATTTTACTGCATCATTTAAACAATGGGTTTTTTTAAATTCTGCATTGGTTTTCACACTGCAAGGTTTGAGATTCTCATTCCAGTAGGATTCAAGTCTTCTGGGATGTGAAGTATCCAGTATTAAGTGTTCCCAGAAGACTGCTTAACCCTGGAGGTTGACAGTTCCATGAAATTTTGAAATATTGTTAACTCAAGACCTGAGGACAAAGTGTCACATTCTAGAACACTTGAATCTGATTTTCACTCTGTAAGCAATGACTGCAGAAATGATATTTTCCATCCCTTTGTTTGGTGTTTTTAAGCTGCAGTTTGCAGCGCTTTCAGATGGCCAGGCCAACAGTTCCTTTTTTCAGTAAGCATAAGAGTCATTTTGGAATCCCACACACACAAGTCCGTACCCTTAAAAATCAGCATTGATTGTTCTTTGTTATAGACTGTGAAGCTTATTGTCTGGTGAGCAGTGCTGGAAGAAGTTTAAAATGGTATCATTTTGAGAAAAATTCAAAAGATAGTTAACCTTTTAAATGCCGAGTTAAATTCCATCTGCCATCTGCTGGCATTACTATCAGCTCACCCTGTTTTCCACGTTAGCAAGATAAGGGTTAAACCAAGTTAAAAAATTTGTGTGTTGGCACATCTGTGACAGAGCTAAAATATCAATACTGTTGTATTTTAAGTGATTCATTCCTATAGTTTACAACTGATAAACTTATTGTGTGCATAAACTACACTTACTCTGTCAGACACAACATAGATTTATATTAATTGCACCTTATATGTATGCTACATGTTTCGGCCCTTTCTCAAGCCATCATCAGGTATGTCCATCCAAAAATAATCTAAAGGAAGATGTAATGAAATAAAATGTAAGGGGCTGCTTGTTTACAGTCACCGTTTTCTTATAATATTAAAATAGAGAGTGTAGAAATATATAAAATATAAAGTACACAATCTAAATAAATCTTAAAACTACTATTAACTTTTAAGCTCTCTTGTGTTGTGGGGAGAGTTCATAGTTTAATTCTTCTGTGTTTATTGTATTATAATTGGTGCTGTATGGTCCTCTTTAATTTTCCTTCCTTTAATTCCTGTTTGGAAATTGAGGCCCACAATATGGTCTCTGTAATATTTTGAAGGGTCTCAACATGTAGCATACATGTAAGGTTCAATTGATATAAATCTGTGTTGTGTTCGACAGAGTAAGTGTATTTTATTTAGTAAGTAACACAATGGGATGGCTTCCATAAAGATCAGTATGTGCATGTTCTCTTTGCAGATGACATAACAGGATCAGTGAATGGGGAAGGTGTTGGAATCAAAGCAAAGTCAGTCAAAGTAGCCATTGATAATAAGGATATATTTTCAATAAATGGATTCCAAATGGCAAAGCTTTCAGATTGTGAGGAAGTTAAAATTGAAAGAAAGAATAATGAGAGTTTTGTTCTACCTTGGAATAAAACTTGGTAAGATTCCTTGCAAGATCTAAGGTTCTCATATAATTTTTGCTGAAGATTCAAATCTTCTGGTATTTTACACCATGTTAGTTGGTAAGTATTTACCAGTAAGAATTATAGGTGGGTGTCAGGCTTCTGTGTGTGAATGTGTTAACAGCTTAGGTACGTGGCTCAGAGAATAGAAGCACATCAATCAATAAGTGAAATGAAAGGGTGAAGCTAATCCTCCCAGGTTGCATCAGAGCTGAGTCATTGACCTTGACCTCATCAAGCCTGAAGAGGGAGTTAGATCAGATATCTAGAGCAATGGTTCTTATCTTAAATTTGGTGCTCTCTGTGGCATTAGGGAGTATCAATGCAAATGTATTTAGTTATGATCTCCCAACACATATTCATATGTGTAATGCCATGCCTATGTGTTTTCTTTTTGCAGGAACATAACCATCAACTCACTAAAAGCTTGCTTTCCATATGAGCACATTTTTGCTGAGGCTGTTCAGAATGAGCTTGTAAGCATTGTAAAGTGGCTGAAATTAGTGCACAAACAACAGAAGCAGCCTTTTACATCAGATAGTCCTCTGCCAGCAGATCTAGTCATTAAGGTAGAAAATCTTCAGCATCTTACTGACATTCAATTAATTACTGCTTGTGCTTAGCATTGTGGACAGTGCTTATTTGTACAGGAGTTAACTTTATTAACAACATAGTACAGTTTTGTTACATTTTTACTATTTGGCTTTGTAGAATGTGGGGACAATTTAAGTTGAACTGCCATTACACTGTATAACACTCATGTTACAGCATATGTGTTTCAATGCTTATGCCTGCATCATCTTCATTAAAGATGTTGGTTTATAACTTGTGGCAGGTGTACTGCATTTAACCAGTGTTAACACTGAAGGCGATGCAGACGTAAACATCAAACTGCGTTGTTGTAGCAAAGTGTTCTGTAGTGTAAAATAGTTGAAAGGTAGCTGGAACTTCAGATGTGCCTGTATCATATTGCAGTTTATCTCAACAACTGTGCTGAAAAATGCACGTAAACCTTGGTTTCAACCTTTTTGTTCCTGGTACCCTCTTGTTAGAAAGATGGGTGGATTCCAGAACTGACTCAGGACAAAATGACAGAGAGACTAATCTGTGTCCCAGATGGTCGTCTGTCCTATTATTTAATACTTTACTTACTGAATTGTCTGTTTTCTGGGAAAGAAGAAATTAGTGCAGAGGTTTGGGAGGGAATTTTAGAGACTGAAGACTATTGGAGAAAGTAATAAAATTGATCTCAGGGAAATAATTTTTAGGGTTAGGATCATGATTCTGTTGGCTGAGGATGGAGTTTATTGTTTAATTTTTGTGTTCATAGTTTTAAAATAAAGGAGGGCAGGATATGGTACACCCAGGTAAATGAGAAAACCATTTTTAATTTTAGTCAGGACGCCTCAAGTGAAAAAGTTGGTTGGGACATGTGTGTGGACTGGTGAATAATATTAAAGTATATCTCGAAGAAATGTGGTGTTAGGTTGTGGACTGTATTCATTTGGCACAGGATAAGGTGCAGTGGAAGACTTTTGTGAACATGGTAATAAATTTTTACATTCTATACCTCTGGAGAAGTTCTTGACAAGTTCAGTAAATATCAAGTTTCTAGGTGAACTCTTTGTACCATGCATTTGGTTAAGTCTCAAGGAAAATAACTGCTAGGAAGATCTAGGTGTAGCTGGAAGGGTAATATTAAACTTGATCATATAAAAATGAGGTGTAAAGAGGTAGGCAAGATTGAACTAGCTCAGGAAAGGAGTCCAGTGTTGGGGTTTGTAAACTTGGTAATGCAACTAACATAAAAGCTCGATGTTCCTGGATAGCGCAGTAACTGGGAACATTTTAAGAAATACTGTCTACCTTGCAGTAGTGAATAGTGTACTGAGACCTTGTTCTCTACATGTGTAAGAAACAGTGGGGACTGATATGTGTTATTATTCCTCAGGTTAAGGAATTCCTGTTTGAGATGAGTGATGATCCATTTGAGGTACGGCTTCGAGACAATTATGAGTTGCTGGAAGATGAATATAAGGAGAGTTTGAAAAGGCAGAAAATGCTAGATGTGAAGGTTGCTGAACTATGTAAGGCACATCTTCTGCTACCAGCAGGAAAAGTAGAAGAGTTGTATGCAAGTCTTAGCAAGCGGAACACTGAGATCTATGTGCAGCGATCCAAGCAGATGTGTCGTGCTGCACCTGCCAGAACGAGACTCTTTGCATGGCTCATTAATGATGTTGAGATACTCTCACTGGCTGATCCATCTATTCATGGTGCAGAGAATGCTGTCAAGGTTATGATGGAAATAGATCCTGACAGGTTGGTATTATTCATATTCAGTAACACTGAACTGTTTTAGCATATGTGGTTGTATCAGGGGTCCACAGATTTTTAAAAAATCTAGGAGCCACCCCCAAATTCTAGGTACTAGAAGGGCATTACAAAGCAAGTTCCATACAGAGGACTTACATTTCTGGAGTGATCTGTGAATCTGACAGGTACCTGGCACTTCCTGCTCAGTGCTTGTGAAATGATGTACACTACCCTGTTCAAGGAAGAAAACTCGAATTGTACTATTAGGCATTACTGTACAAAGTTTTGTCACCTTGTACCCAAGTGCCCATGATTTGTGCACCCCTAAATTGTGTAACTATTCACTTATGTTAATAAGAGTTGTCAATTTATATCTTAGTAGCAGTTCATTGTGTTGTGTTTACATTACAGTTGATATGTCTGTATATATCCTGGTTATCATACCATGTGGTGCTAGACTTTTCAGATACTATGCTCAGGGTTATATTGTGCCAACCACATCTCAAATACAATATATTTTTTGCAGCCCATGGCCAGAGGAAGGCCTAGAATTCACAACCCTTTGGTGTCGTGCAGTGTGTGCAAGTTGCAAGGAATGGAAGTTTCAGCTGAGAGACTTTCCACAACCTTTGTTGGACATCAGGGATTTACATATCTGGGGGAGACTTGTGGGAGCAGAACAAGAAGCTACACGGAGGGGTATGATACAGGGAACACAAGCGATTAAACTTACTGCTGATTTTATTTGTTACTGAGAGTTAAAACTGTATGAGATAAAATAACCTGTTGCAGAACATGGGTTAGAAATTTGTATGTGGATTATGAGAGTATAAATAAAAAGTAGACATAAAGGTTCACCAGGTGTTAAGAGACTGAGAAGAAGGGATGAAATGGAAGCCAGTATTTCAAAGTGGAGCCAGTAGAAGAGAAATTGGTTAAATTGGTGGTAGAGTATTGTTGACATTTGTTACCCAGACATGCCCATAATATACTTGTTCCAGCTGTATGGTTGAAATCTTGACCACTGGGGAGTCAAGGACAAGGTGATGAGACCAAGTGAGGAAAGAGTGGTTAGAAGACACACGAGAAGGATAGGGACGAATTGAGAACACTTTAGTATAAAACAATTTATTTTTTTTTAATCATGTTGCTGTTTTCAGGCATGTTTGTGAGGGTCATTTGTTTGTTTTCTTCATGATTCCAGCAAGGCGTGGTGTTGTGATTGAGTTAGGTGAACCTTGGGGAGATGTCACTGTCGAGAGAAGTATGACTTCCCTCAAGTTCTACCATGACTTCAATTGTGAAGTTGAACACTATAGTTATGCATTTGGTCCATGCTGGGAGCCAGTTATAGCTCAGTGCAATCTGAGTAAGTGTAATGGTTATGACTGAGAATAGAAGTAGCACAGGTATAAAGGTTAGGCCGTATTGCAAATGTGTTGCTTGGAGTTGGATGTCTGCAGCTGGTAGTGTGAATTTGAACAATAATGGAAACCTCATCTAGACAGCCACACTGTTAAAATACATACTTTTGTTTGTCTAAACTCTGCTGTATCTGTTTCTGCTAGCAGAACACATGTTAGTTGAAATTGCTCCCTAACTAGCAGGTTATTATCAAAACTAGTAATGTGTGATAGTGTGTGGTTAGACTTGTATTGAGTTAAGCTCTGACGCTAGAAGAAACGTGTGTTGTAGGAGGCCACTGGGACCTAAGACGTGATTTTGATTGTGAGAGGAATTTATAGAGAAACAGAAAGTTAGAGCAAGTTTCTTGATATTTAAACAGGTCCTATATTATTAAGTCATTTAGATCTATGAAGCTTGAAGTGTGCCAAAATAATATAGAAAATCCCAGTGTCTGCCACAGAAAACACACAGCATGTCCATTGCAAAGACAGACTGGTTAATACTGTTCAGGAAATTAATTGCTGTTTTTCTGACAGCTATAATAAAAATAGAAAGATACCCTGGGACAAAATGCAGAGTTAAAGAAAGCAATGCAAATAGTAAACTCTATGCTTTAAATGGTTAAACTTTATGTCCTGCTAAACCATACCCAAATGTATAAATTGTAGTTGTGGCCATCTGATGCATATGCTGACTGCTGTGTTTTCACTCCTCAGCATGGTGCAGGAAATGTGGCAAAATATACCTTTTGCTGTGAAATACCTGTTTGATGAAATATTTTCTGGTTTTCAAGACACTCAACTGAGGAAGATAAAATAAGGCCACGAGGAGTATAAGAAGTATATTTCAAGTTATGAAGTGGGTCTGGTGGTCTTCAAACCACTCATTACATTACATTCCTTGCAGATTATTAATTCTTGCCTTTTGCAGAGTTTACAGTAGCATCTGTAGAAATGCTCTGGTTAGCCATGCCATTTCTCTCTGTCTCTGTCTGTCTGTTTGTGTGATGAATTTCACAATTGGGAGTTTTTATAAACCTTGTTAAACTTTCCAGTTTTGTCAAAAATTGGTAAACAAGAATGGACTGGACATTGTTTTTGTGAATCTCGAGTGTTATGTACTCATATTTTATTAAAATTTATGTATAAGTAGTATGACAAATACCAATTGCTGTGAATACAGTATCAAGACTCCTGATAATGGACAGTAGTTCTGTCCGAAACATTTAGAGTTGTATATCAGAATAAATTTGAGAAATAGTGCATCTTGTTGGCTTCTGTTATACAAATATATCATGATGTACAGTCCTCAGAATGTCAAATTTGCTTTAATTTATTTTTTATGTTTTGAAGTTGAGACTTGATGTTTTAATCTCCCCATGACAATATAATCCACTCAAAACACTGAATTAAAGGACAGTGGTTATGACCATGTTGCATTGCTGTTGCCTGCTTTGAAACCAAATCTCAGCGTATACAAATAACCTGTCCAAGCTGGAGCACATTGAGTGCAAATACATTGAAAGTGTAATGTGCTGCTGAAATAAAGAAGAAAATTATGACTATAAGTTAAAGCATAATTAAGAAAAATGAAAAAGAAGAAAGACAATGGGAGTGCATTCAAGGAGGATGTTACATTGTTATTTCTGAGGAACATTTTGCTGAAAATCAGGTCTCCACATAAATGGTAGCTCCACACACACTCCAAATTTCAGGACTTAATTAAAGTATTATAACAAATGAGAAACTACAAAGCAGATTTTTGTTCAGTTGTTTGTTGTAACAAGCCAACTGGAAGCCTGTGGCAGAAGAATGAAATTACTGTGTGTCTTACATTTGATTCATGCAGTATCTAACTTACAATTAAATTTAAGTACCTTTAATTACATTTTGTAGTTTGTTATTTTTTATACCTCACAATTACAACTAGTCCTTCTTCAGGAGGAACTGGCTGTGGGAAACAAATGGCTGTCATCTTTTTTTGTCAATGTCTTGTGTTTCATTAGGTTTTGAGAAGATACTAGCACCATCACGGGATCCAAGTCCACCATTGCCATTCTGGGACAAAATTAGATTGCTTTTCCATGGGCGTCTCACTATGTATGTTCGCCAAATGACAATACTGCTGCATGCTTCTCTTGATCCTTACAATACAACTGAGGAAATGGAACTGACATGGAGTGAAGTAGCAATGGATTGGACCAATGGTAAGCGGAAGGTTTCAATGAAGTCAAGTGGCTGTTTTTACCTATGACATCTATTGCGTTGATTCCTGATTTGTAATAATGATTGTGCAGCACAATGGGCAACAAGGTGAATAAAAAAAATGAAGTTTTACAGGTCTCACCAAATCATGCTGGCCATATTACTTATAAAATTTTGATTGTGGTGATATTTGGAGTGGGCCTATTGGTGTAAAGTTTTTGTATGCTTATGTATTACAGTTAAAATTCACAGCATCTGTGATACAGTTCACAGCCTCAGCTGATGGCAGAGTTTTCATGTTCAAATTATGTGTGCAGTTTTCAGATTAGTTTCAGCAGTGCGACTGGCAAAACTGTTGACTGGTATATGTAATTGATCACAGCCAGTCTGCATTGTCATTATTGAGGCTTCCTTTATGACTGGATGTTATGAATACGTTGCTTGGAACTTACTGAATGATACCTTGTAAATTATGATTTGCCTTTCAAAATGATTAAACTGTCAACTGAAAGCACAGAGGACAAAGATGAAGAAGAAATTGGAACTAACATTCTTAAGGGTAGAGTACAAAATACAACTAGTGGAAGTTCAAGAAAAATTAAAAGTAACATAAGAAAGAAACTTAAAAAATTAGGAAACTAAATTAAACAGAGAAGTTTTACTTTATGTTCAAATGACCGTGCATCTTTGATAAGTAAGTAAAGGAGAAACCAACTAGATGCAACAAACAGTGATTTATTGGTAATCAGTAGTAACTCAACATGTTTCGGGCATCTCTGTGCCCATCATCAGGAGATCCGACTGCGTTCCACTGCCTGTAGTTGTCTGTCCTGTTGTAGCTATTGTGATGCTGGA
>JGI20166J26741_10823337_pt1 | contig 15002 bp, 9 predicted proteins | sample TergutCu122P5_FD_26741 | JGI IMG/M metagenome (IMG submission 26741)
AACTGCGTTCCTGGCGTTTATCGCGGGTCTCCAGACCGTTGACAGGTCGTATTACGAAGCGGGCGCGGTTGACGGAATCAGGAACAGGTGGCAGGAACTTTGGTATGTTACGCTGCCGCTCATGAAAAACCAGCTGATGTTCGGCGCGGTCATGGCGATAACGGGTTCTTTCGGATTCGGAGCAATAGTTACGGCACTTGCGGGATTCCCGTCGGTCGAATACTCGGCTCACACAATCATGAACCATCTTGACGACTACGGCAACATAAGATTTGAAATGGGTTACGCCTCGGCAATCGCGACGCTTCTCTTCTTATTAATGATGGGAGCAAACCTGATTGTCAAGAGATTATTGTCAAAGGTAGGTACATAAAATATGGCAAAATTAAGAATTAAGAAAGGCACTCACGCCCTAAACAGGTCGCTTGGCGGAGATGTTGCCATAAACACAATCCTGATAATTTTCGGCGCTTTCATGTTCATACCAATGTTTTACGCTATAATTCAGTCTTTGAAGCCCCTCGACGAACTGTGGGTGTTCCCCCCGAGATTCTTCGTCGTAAACCCCACAATGAAAAACTACGGGGATTTATTCAGATTAATGAGCACGTCGTGGGTCCCGTTTTCAAGATACATATTTAACACTATTTTAATATCCGTCGTTGGCACTTTCGGAAACCTGGTTTTATCGTCTTTAAGCGCATACGCGCTCAAAAAAATCAAATTTCCGGGCAACGAGGCTCTGTTCAGAGTAGTAACTTACGCTTTAATGTTTAACGCGACGGTCACGACAATCACAAACTTCTTAACGATGAGCGCGCTGCACTGGGTCGATACCTATCTGGCGGTTATGGTTCCCGCATTCTGTACTCCTTTGGGACTTTACCTGATGGGTCAGTTTATCGATACGTCGATTCCGGACAGCACAATCGAATCCGCCCGTCTTGACGGAGCGGGAGAATTAAGGACTTACTGGTACATAGCGATGCCTATGATAAAACCCGCATGGCTGACGTTAATCATCTTCTCTTTCCAGGGATTGTGGAACATGGGCGCGTCGATATATATCCAGAGCGAACAGCTTAAAACATTCTCTTACGCCATAGGGCAGATACTTGCGGGCGGAATAGTCCGCGCGGGAGCGGCGGCGGCTTCGACGGTCATCATGATGGTCGTTCCGATTACGGTCTTCGTTGTCTCCCAGTCAAACATAATAGAAACAATGGCTTCTTCGGGCATGAAAGATTAATTAAAGAGGGAGGAGAATTATAATGCAGATTGAAAATGAAAAATCAAAAAAAACCAACAGAATAAAACGCATGGTCCGGTTTGCCGTCCTCCTGATTTTATTAGCTGTAATGTCCGGCATACCTGCGGCGGCTTATACGACATACACCACTTATATTCATACGTTTGATATGGGTTTCTCGGTAGAATCGCCCGACGCTTATGTACCCGAAGTGGTCATAGACTCGAAGTATATCGGCGGAGCGGATTTTTGGGATACGGATGCGACAACCGGCGCAATCTTAGGTCTTGACGGACCTCAGGATTTGTTCGTTGACAGCGAGGGATATATCTATATCGCAGACCAGAAAAACGACAGGATAGTCGTCCTGAACCCGGACTACACGGGAAAAATGATAATCAAAAATTTTGTAAACATGTGGGGAGTTCCCGACGGACTCTCGCAGCCTAAAGGCGTGTTCGTCAACGACACTGAAATATATGTCGCAGACACCGAGAAAAACAGAATAGTAGTCTTTGACAAGCAGGGAAATCATTTAAGAATAATAGAACAGCCGGAAAGCGACGTTTTCCCTGAGGGTCACGTTTACAAGCCGGTAGCTCTCGCGGTTGACACATCGGGGAGAATCTACGTCGTTTCTTCGACGACAAACCAAGGGATTATAGGCATGGCGACAGACGGAACGTTCCAGGGATTTTTAGGAGCGCAGAAAGCCTCCGTTGACCCGTTTATGATATTCTGGAGAAACTTCCAGACAAGAGAACAGAGGCAGGCTTCAATAAGAAACGTTGCGACGGAGTTCAATAATATAACCATTGACAGCGACGGATTTATATACGTCACTACGTCGTCGATAGCCGCCGGCGACCAGGGCGCGGCTATTACCGATAAAAAATCAGGGTTTCATCCGGTTAAAAGACTTAACCCGCAGGGAGCCGACGTTATGAGGCGTTCGGGATTCTTCTCGCCCGACGGAGAGATTAACTATAGGATAAGCAGCAGAGCGGGAGAGCCGAGAGGCGTGTCAAGAATTATTGACGTCGCTATGGGTCCCGCCGGCACATGGAGTATAATAGACGAAGCAAGGCAGAAAGTCTATACCTACGACGAGGACGGCAGAGAATTATTTATTTTCGGCGACGAAGGAAATTACTTCGGCAATATAATGAGCGTTCAAGCCGTCGCTTATCAGGGCGAAAAAATGATTATGCTCGACAAAACCAACAACACTTTCACGGTTTACAAGCGCACTTCTTACGGCGACGTAATTATATCCGCGCTCGAAAACCAAAGAAACAGACAGTATGATATGGCGGTTACCGACTGGAAAGAAATACTCAAGAGAAACAACAACTCCGACATAGCCTATATAGGCATAGGCAAGAGTTTATACAGAGCCGGACAGTATCAGGAAGCAATGAGACAGTTCAGGTTTGCCATAGACGTTGAAAACTATTCGCAGTCTTTCCAGATGTACAGGAAAATCTGGATAGAAAACAACGTCATAGTTGTGCCCATTGTAATTATAGCTCTGGTTGTGGGCATCGGACTCTTCATGAAGAACGCCGCTAAAGTAAACAAGAGAGACCAGATAAGAGGCGGAAGAAAACTTAAACTTACAAGCCATTTATTATACGGTTTCTATATCATATTCCACCCCTTCGACGGCTTCTGGGATATGAAGCACGAAAAGCGAGGCTCGGTGCTTGCGGCGACTATATATCTTCTCTTAGCCTGCGTGGTTTATATCTACAAAGCGTTCGGAGAAGGATTTATCGTAAACCCATACGGGATATACAGCGACTTCTTAGCCGAATCTTTGGGAATTATCGTGCCGGTTGCCCTATGGGTAATAGCAAACTGGTGTCTTACGACGCTCTTTGACGGCGAGGGAAGCATGAAAGACATATACATGGTAACGTGCTACGCGTTAGTGCCGATACCGCCGCTGATATTCTTATCGACTCTGGCTACTCATATAATGACATTAACGGAAATCAGAATGATTCTCCAGATGGTTTCGGTTATAATGTTTGTCTGGGTAGGCGCGCTGCTGTTCTTCGGAATAATGGTCATTCACGATTATTCGCTGGGCAAAAACGTCGCGACGGTTTTAGGTTCGATAGTGGGCATGGCGTTTATAATGTTCGTTACGATGCTGTTCTCAAGTCTGCTTTTGAAGATGGTTTCGTTTATAAACGCGATTTATGTTGAAGTTTCGTTCAGGTTATGATATAAAAGATTGAGAAAGGAGGATATATAATGCAAAACAGCAAAATAAAAAAACTGCTCGCTCTGTTTATTGCCTTGATAATGATGCTGCCGCTATCCGCTCCGGTTTTGGTCTCGGCGACGGCTGCGAAAACGACGGCGACAACTACGGAAGAAGACGCGGCTGCTGCCGCTGCAAAGGCGGAAACTGAGAGAATAACGCTGTTCTTAAGCACCGTTTACGCAAACCCCGACGAAAAACTCGCAACGTTCGGACGTGAAACCGTCGATGTTGTTGAGGGGACGGGAAAGAACGCGAAAACAGTGAAGAAAGACATGCCAAACGGCAAGCCCGATATAGTAAAAGACGGCTTTGAACTGTATTATCAGTACGATACCGGGGAGGTCGCAGTGAAAGACACGCGCACCGGTCAGATTATGTTTTCAAACCCATACGACCTCGGGCTTCCCGCTGCGGCAAGCTCCGACGCTACAAAACAGCTTCTGCTGTCGCAGATTTATATTAAATATAAAGAAGGCGACAAGAACAGCGATATGAACTCGTTCAAAGACGCCGCTCTCAATAAACAAATATCAATGAAAAAAATCAAGGGCGGTATCAGAGTTGAATATACGATAGGCAAAGAACAAAAGAGAAAATTAGTTCCGAGAGTGATTGAAAAAAGTTCTTTCGATAATAACATACTCCAGTATATAACCAATCAGAGAGAGCTCGACAAAATGAACGCGTATTACACCCTCAAGGACGCAAAGGACCCGACTTTGACCGACAGGGCTAAAAAAGAGCTTCAGGTCACGTATCCGATTACTTCGACGTATGCGATTTACGTGTTTGACCCTAACGCTTCGGAACGCGAGCTTACGCAAATCGAAGGATACATCAAACAATATACAAAATATACTTTCGAGATGATGGACGCGGACCATGCTTTAGTCGGTTATCAGGACGTTCTCAAAGCCCCGCCGCTGTTTAAAATGGCTCTCGAATACTATATTGACAAGGAAGGACTGTATGTCAGGCTTCCCGCAAACGGTATAAGATACGACGAATCCACATACACAATGACTTCAATGAAAATCCTGCCCTATATGGGAGCGGGAAGGAGAGGAAATACGGGCTACACGTTTGTTCCCGACGGCTCGGGCGCGTTAGTCAGGTACGAGGATATTGGCGCAACTCCGTTCACCCTCACAAACAGAATTTACGGACCGGATTATTCGTTCTATAAAATCGGCGGCGGAAATCATACCCGAAAATGGAGACTTCCGGTGTTCGGCAACGTCGAGAACTACAATATAGTAAGAACAATCAAAACAGACCCGAAAGAAGTTTATTACGACGCGACCGGCAACAGAGTCGATGCGGCTGTAACGTCTAACTTAGCAGCCGACGGCACCGCGCTTGATACTCCGAGAACGGTATATTACGACAAGACCGGAACTGAAGTAAGCGCAGCCGTTAAGGTATTTGTGGATGCCGACGGCAACGAATACGATACCGCGCCAAAACCCACAACAGAGAAAAGATGGGACGGCTTCCTCGCTATTATAGAAGAGGGCGACGTTATGGCGGAAGTCACGACCGACCACGGCGGCAACACCAACATATACAATACCGTCAACGCTCAGTTCACCCCAAGACCCATAGACGAATATAATCTTGATGTTGCGGCAAAGGGCATAAACAGCCTTATAACCGTTGCGGCAAGAAGAAAATACGCGGGCAACTATATAATAAGATATATAATGCTCTCAAGCGATGAGAACGGCAAACCTAAGAATCCGAGCGGCGGCTATGAGGCAACCTATACGGGCATGGCTAAGGCTTACAGGCAGTATCTTTTAGACAGGGGAGAGATGACGCTTATGAAGGACGACGGCAGCGACATACCTCTGTATATAGAATCCCTCGGAACAATCGAGACCTCTGAATACTTTATGGGAATACCTTATCCCGGAATGACCGCTTTGACTTCGTTTGCCGATATTAAATCCATAATAGACGAACTGAACAGCCAAAATATAACCAACATCAAGTTCAGGCTCAACGGCTGGATAAACGGCGGAATAAGGGGAACTGCTCCCGTAAAACTCAAAATCGAGAACAGCCTCGGAGGCAAGAAAGGTTTCCAGGACGCCGTTAATTACGCCAAAGAAAAGGGCGCGGAGATTTACCCTGACATGGATTACGCTCTGGTTTGGTGGTGGAAGCCGCTTGACGGCACAAACCGCAAGAAAGACGGCGCAAGATATATGGACCAGATGTTCGCAAGAGAACAGAAATATTCTTTCATGACTCAGGATTTCAACGGACCCATGTCGGCTCCCGACGAACTTATAGCCCCCGAAAGAATGGACCAGATGTATGAAAAAGTCAGAAAACAGTACGTGAATTTTAACGTCGGAGGAGTATCGGTCCGTTCTCTGGGAAGAGAACTTCATTCCAATCATTATAAAAAGAGCCTTGTAAACCGTCAGGAAGCGGAAACTTATGTAACGGATTTATTGGCAAAGATGCAGTCGGACAACGGCAAGCTCTTATCTGTTGAAGCTAACGCATACGCTTTCAAATATCTTGATTCGATTACAAGCGTTGACCTTGACAGCAGCCGTTTCTTAAACCAAAGCGAGGCGGTTCCGTTCTATGCAATGGTAACCCACGGCTGTATAAATATTGCGGGAAGTTCGATAAATATGGAGGGAGACTACGATTACCAGGTTCTGAAATCTTTGGAAAACGGCGCAAGCCCGAACTTCGTTCTCAGCTATCAAAATTCCAACAGATTAAAAGAAGCCGCTTCGTGGAGTTTGAATTCGTATTATTCAGTCGATTACAAAACATGGCTCGGCGATATGCTCGCAACATACAAAAAACTCAACGACGCTCTCAAACCCGTAAAAACAAAACAGATTATAGGGCACGAATATATTCAGCGCAACGTTGTTCAGGTCACCTACGAAGGCGGAACTTCGTTTATATTAAATTATAACGCTACAGAAGTGACAGTAAACGGACATACTATCGCGCCTATTGATTTCGTTAAAGTAAGTTAATATTATATCGAGAGGAGAAAAAAATTAAATGCAGAACACAGAAGTTAATAAACAGATAACCGCGCCAAAAAAGAAAAAGCGCGCTTCGTCCCTCGATAAAATAAAAGCGCGTTCCGGCTGGCTGTTTGTAGCCCCGTTTGCTATTGGGTTTTTAATTATATATTTACCCATAGTCCTTGAATCTATATATTTTAGTTTTACCGATATAAGGGTTCAGACGGGCGGCGGATTTATTGCAGAGTGGGTAGGGCTTAAAAATTATCAGGAAGCACTCTTTACAGACCCTGACTTTGTAAGGACTTTGACGACGGGTTTGCAGCAGCTTGTATTCGACATACCGGCAATCGTCGTATTCTCGCTGTTCATGGCAATCATGCTCAACCAGAAAATGACCGGAAGAGCAGTATTCAGAGCAATATTCTTCATACCGGTTATACTCGCGACCGGAATTATAGACAAAATAGACCAGGGAAACAATATGCTGTCTTATATGCAGGACACGGGACGCACGCTTGATTCAACAAACGCGGGCAACAACACAAACTCCGATTCGGCGGCGGTTCAGCTGTTCACGGCAATGGACTTCAGATGGCTCTTTATGAACATGAGGGGCATATCCGAGGGGCTGGTCATGTACGTAGTCGGCGCGGTAAACGGCATATTCAATATAGTAAACCGCTCGGGCGTTCAGATGCTTATATTCCTCGGAGGCTTACAGTCGATTTCGCCGACTATATACGAATCGGCAACAATGGAAGGCGCGTCCGCGTGGGAGGCTTTCTGGAAAATAACGTTCCCGATGATAAGTCCTATGATTTTCGTTTCCGCAATATATACCGTTATAGATTCGTTTACGTCCGCGCAGAACCCGGTTATGTATTTAATCGGGAATGTGTACGACGAACCGGGCGGACAGGTTTTGTCCTCGGCGATGTCATGGATGTATTTCCTGATAGTAATAGCCATGATAGCGGTAGTCGGTCTTATCGTTTCGAGTTTCGTGTTCTATCAGCGGCGTGAGAATTAAGGTTAAAGGAGGAGAATAAATTAATGAATAAAACAGAACAAACTCCAACCGTCATCAAAAGAGAATCGAAAAACAAAATAAGGGTTGAATTTGAGAGAACGTCTCTTTTAAAGAGGCTCAGGGCAAAATATATCTCTATTTTCTTTCTTCAGAAAGTCGTATGGGTAATATTCAGGCTTGTGCTTCTTGTGGGAATATCTTACGTAGTCCTTTTCCCGTTTTTCGCGAAAATTGCCGGCTCTTTCATGAGCCCGGAGGATTTTTTGGACAACATGGTTAAAATGGTTCCCAGAAATCCCACTTTGCAGACATATACGGCAATAATAGTCGAAAACGATTATTACAAGGCTCTCGGAAGCACGGCTCTGTTATCGCTGCTTTGCGGAGTTTCTCAGATGTTTATATGCACTCTTATCGGATACGGGTTCTCAAAATTTAAATTCAAAGGCAACACCATAGTATTCGGTTTGGTTATTTTCACATTGATAGTTCCTCATCAGACTCTCCAGTTTTCGATGTTTATGAAGTTCAGATATTTCGATTTTCTTAATATCATCAAATTCATACGTCAGGCGTTTGGGGCTACGAAAGACCTGCAAATCAATATGATAAACACATACTGGCCTCTTGCAATTCTTTCAATTACCGGTCTGGCATTCAAGAACGGGCTTTATATACTGGTTATGAGACAGTTCTTCAAAGGAGTCCCAGACGAACTCGAGGAAGCCGCCTATGTTGACGGCGCGGGAGTATTCAAGACTTTCTTCACAATCATAATCCCGACCGCAATCCCGATGATGGTAACTATATTCCTGTTCGCATTCACATGGCAGTGGACAGACGAATTTTATGTCAACCTGTTCACGACCGAGACCGGACCTTATCTGCTTCCGAAGATAGTCAAGATACCGCGAAGTCTCCAGATAAGCCAAGCCGCAATATCCGCGTCAACGATATATCAGTCCGCAATAAGAAATACATGCGGTCTCCTGATTATCGCGCCTCTGTTAGTAGTATATCTTATAGGTCAGAGATTCCTGATACAAGGTATTGAGAGAACCGGCGTTGTAGGATAAAGATAAAAGAATAACAAGATAAAATACAGAGTGCAGAATTTCCGTTTGATTATTCTGCATTCTGTAATGTTATAACGGAACAATTAATATAAAAGAGAGTATAATAAAATGGACGATTATATAATATAATTGAAATAATAGATAAACGAGGCATAACAGTAGTGTGCGAAAAATCGCATTGGGAAATACATATAACGGGCGGACATCCAGAGGTTGACGACAAACTCGAAATTGTAAAAAATACATTGACTGACCCCGATATAATTTATCAAAGCGAGGAAGATTCAAAAAGAGATGTATATTTTAAACAAATGGATAATAATAAATATATGAAAGTAATAGTTGAGATGACTGCTCCAAATTTCGGCGAGGTCGTAACAGCATTCCCGAGAAAAGGAATAACGGGAAATATAGATGAAGAGGTGATAAAATATGTTAAAATTTAACTATGATAATAAATATGATATATTATATATACTACTCTCCGACGGAGAAAATTCGCTTGGAGACGAAGAATATGACGGGCTCGTAATAATGAGAGACGAAACGACAAACCAAATAACAGGTTTAACGATTTTTGGATTTATAGAAAAATATCAAAGGGATTCGCTTCCTGAATTGCCAAGCGAAATAGATATTGACTTTGACACTATTCCGCTTTTGAATTTAAAAAGCAGAGTATAAAATATAATTGCAAAACCGGTCGCTTTTTTACAGCGACCGGTTTTATATATTATTATAAATCTATTTCTGTTTATTTATCTCCGTCGTCTTTTTTATCGTCTTTATTGTTTTTGCTGTTAAGCGATTCGTAAATATTCTTTAATATATTCGCCGCAGTCTCCCTGCCGCCGATTCCGAAAGCTATTGCGCAAGCTACCGCCGCTGTGCCGAGAATAACGATAAACGTTGTATTAACGATAAGAGAAGCAATATTTAATTGGTTCAAAGTCATAAATACCGTGACAATTATTATTACCGCTTTGGCAATTCCCGCTGAAACAACAGATTTTGCCGAGGACTTTTTCATTAATTTTTCGACGAAAGACGCAAGCAGCAAGCCCGCTATAAGAATAGCGACTGCTCCGATAAAATTCGGGAGATAATTTATAACCATTGTGCCTAAATTATTCAAAGCATCAAGTTTTAGTACGCTGACTGCCTGAGCGGCGAGAAGTATAATAATTATATATTTTACTAAACCGCCGATTATATCAGAAAATAAAATTTTCCTGCCGTTTATTTCGCCTTCTTTTATAAAGTTAGACGCAAACTTGTTTACTCCGATTCCCGACAGAACTGCGGATAAAACCGAGCCGACGAGCTTTCCGATAAATACTCCGACGACGATTAACACAATCGCGACGAATACATTGGGCACCATGCTTAATATATTGTTGAGCATATTGACAGCCGGAGTTGTAATCGACGATATATTCAAAACTTGGAGAGCTGCGATAATAACTGGAATCAATATCAGAAAATAAACGATATTTCCGATAAGATTTGAAAAACTGACTGTGGCGTTATCGGATTTGATGCCAAGTTTTTCCTGAACCTTGTCAAATTTAAAGCCTTTTAGTAAACTTACTACAATCTGTTTGACTATCTTCGCAAGGAACGCTCCGAATATAAAAATTGCGATTGCGCCGATTATGTACGTGATATAACTGAAAAGCGAATTCATCATATTTGTTATAGGCTGAGAAACGCCCTGCAGATTGAGCATATTCAAAATGCCGGGGATAAAGAGTACAAAGACAATGACAAACGCGATTTTACCGAATGTATTGCATAAATCGTTTTTGTCTTTATCCTTTGAATTTTTACTGTCCGATTCCGAAACGTTGTCGCTGAATTTACCGAAACGTTTTGATACGTCGAGTTTTTTGCATACTTTGACTACGATTGCTTTGACAACAGACGCGACTATAAACGCCAGAACCAAGAGAAGAATAGCGTAAATGATTGACGGCACACCGTTGATGACATTTGTGATAGCCTGTTTAAAATAATCCATGCTTAAAACCTCCTGAAAATTTTATATTAATTTATATATTCACATAATATTATATTCTTTATTATAATAATATTCTTCGGAAAAATTATTATGTTTTGTTAATTTTATGTTAAAACAACCAAAAGGGATTTATCCGTCTATTTTTACCGTTTCGGAAATGACTTTCTCGCCGCTTACTGTATTGCGGTTGTAAGGCGTAATTACAAAACATATAAACTTGCCAGAATAAGAAGTATCTACCGGCAGTTGAGCTCCGCGTTTTCCGGCAATTAGCTCAAAATCCGAGCCGTTGTCCGAGATATGCCACGTTATTTCCGAAACGCCCTCAGGAATGTTTTGCGGGTCGGAATAGACATACTCCGCCGTAAGAACGCTTCCGGCAGACGGACTGCCTGAAACTTTCGCGTCCGAAGCCTCCGGCGCGCTTCCGCCCGGCAGCTTCAAATCAGACGTTCCGTCGTCATACTTATGTATGCCCATGTTATCAAGCGGGAGTTCCTCAAAATTCGGGATAGTTTCTTTCACGAAAGCAAGAGCCTCAGGGGTGAAAGTAAAGTCTTTGCCTAAATCTGTAAATATTTCGCCGCCGTCAGGGAGTACGGTATCGCGGATACGAAGGTTATTTACGCCCGTTCCGTTTTCTTTGAAAAACTGTCCTTTATTGTTGTAATTTATCTTCACGCCAACGTTATTCTCAAATATATTTGTATTTTCGGGAGCTTTGGAGTAAGCAAATTTCCACAGGGATGTTGTATCGCCGCTGTCGGCGAAAGCGTGCGCTTTATCATAATCAGTCTGATTGAGATATTCCCAAAGCGGAGTCCACTGGGTAGATTTGTATTTATCCCGCCACTGCTGACTGAAAAAGTCAACCTGTTCTGTGAGCTTCTGCCAGATATTGTGCATTTGGTCGGGATATAAATCCCATGCCCAAAGCATCCATCTGTCCTCTCTGCGGGGATTTTCGTTCCAGTCTCTCGTCCATGAACCGAACAATGCGGCGACAGGCGAATCCACAAAGACGTTGTTCTTGACTAACCCAAATTGCGAACCGTTTGCCTTGATTGCAAAAGAATCGTTGTCCGTGCCGCCGCTTTCTTTAGTTCGAGAGCCTCTGTAAAACAGATTGCCGTAAATATAAGGCATAGCCGCTCCGTCGTCGCAAAATATTGACTGCTGTCCGATACCGCCGTATGAATTGCCTATATCATGGAAGAAATTATATTTTATTTCTATGCCCATACACGACGGGTCGCGACCGTAATATATCGCTCCCATATCCGAGGATTCCAAAACGCCGTTGTATATTTCGTTGTTGGTTATAATTATGTCGTTGCTGTTTGTTTCGATTAACTGATGAGGCGAATTGTATATTGTGTTGTTTTTGATTACAGTGCCTATACTGACACAGGATATAGATGGCTGATAGCATTTTAATATACGCGAATTGTCGTGCAGCCGGTTGTTCTCGATTACATTGCCGGAAGATACAAGAGAGGCTCTGTCGCCTCCGGTTAATCTGATTCCACCGGTCATCGTATCATAAATGTGACAGTTGCGTATTGCACACTGCGTTCCGTTGAGATTTATGCCGTCGGAAGAAGTATGCCCGATTCCGCAGCCGTCGATTGTGATATTGCTTACGCCCGACCCTGATACGGCAGTTCCGCGCGAATAGGAAAAATTGATATTTTTAATTGTTATATATGACGTTTTTTCAAGATTTATGAGCGGCTTTTCCTGCCGCGAAAGATAAATCTCCGCTTCTTTCATATCGCACGGCGGATAAAAATACAGTATGCGCGTATTTGGGTCAAGATAGCTTTCGCCGGGTACGTCTATCTCCTCGGGAAGATTGAAGAAGTAAAAACGCATGTTGCTTTGAGGCTCCCATTCGCTGCCTCCGGTTGTGGTCACTAATTCGTCGGCTATGCTATCGACTTTATATATGCCGTCAGACCAGTCAAACCCTATAAATCCGTAAATATACAAGTCTTTAACGGCTTCGGGAGACCAGTGCGACGCATGATTTTCGGGGTCTTTGTAAAAGAATTGAAAAGGGGAGTTCTGATAATCGCTGCCGAGAGACTTTGTTCTTGCCGTCCGCAGATAAGCCGAACCCGCTTCGTCATTTGGATAGCGCGACTGTCCGAGCGCTTTGCCGTTTATATAAACTTCCGGTGTTCCGCTTGGAATTTTTCCCGTTGAGCCCAATATCATTTTAGGCGGCGCTTCAGTCAGAAATGCGCTCAGGTCGATTTGCATAAGTTTTGAGGCGGCGAATTTGTCTATGACGCGCCCTGTAATATTTTGGTCGGACGCGGGAACGGCGGCGGAAGAATCAAGTTTCACTCCGCCGATTAATATAACTTCTTCTCCCGGATAAGCCTGATAAGTTACGGGCGATAAAGGCGTGCCGGAATCTTCTTCGCTAAGAGTTAATTCCTGACCCGGTTCGCTCATTTTATATTCGCCTCCGCGAAGATTGACCGTTATGGGAGCAAGCGAGACTTTGAGATTGCGCGCTTCGTCTTTGGCGCGCGAAAGCGTCGCGAACGGTTTATCAACCGAGCCGTCGCCCGATAAATCGTCTCCGTTGGGCGCGACATGTATATTAATCGGTTCAAGCATGGGTATATCTCCTATTTTTATTGATATTGGCTTATTATCCGACAGGTCAGTTTCTCCGCCTTTTGAGATAACATTTATAATAAAATAAGCAGTCGAATAGAAACAGCCTTTCGGGTCGTTCCCTCCAAGCGTGATTATGTCTCTTTCCCGAGAAATATAAATACTGCCCTCGCCGCAGAGCTTTCTGTTTGGGGATATAGTTATCTTTTTAGTTAAACCTTTGGGAGCTTTGACGTTCATTTTAACTATTGATGCGACAGTTCCGGTTTTGACACGTAAAAAATCGCGTAAAATATTGGCGGCAAGCGTGCTGTCGGATGAAGCCGAGTCGTACTCAATATAATATTCGGACATATCCGCGCCGTTTAATTTCAATCCGTCCAGCGCGTAATGCTCTTTATAAGCATACCCGTCGGTCGGTATATCAAGACTGCCTGACGTTTTATTTATGAAGTTGGCGATAAAATAATCTACCGCCGCATTTGTTGAGGCGTCGCTTCCGCCGAGAACGATAATCCGTCCGTTTGACGGTTCTTTTTTTATTATGTAGTCGTCCGCTTTAAGCCCTTTAAGAAGCTCCTGCGATTCGGCTCTGTTTGTCGCTCCGACGAGTATTTCTTTTGTGTCGGTCGGCACTGATTCGCCTCTCATAACGAAGTCGTCTGAAATGGTTATGTTCGCGCCTACAGCGAGATTGATTTCGTCCTTGAGTTTCCGCGCAGCCGTAATCAAATCATTTGAGCTTAATTCGGCGCGGACTACTTTGTATCCGTCCAGCGCAGAAGAAACAGCGGCGGAGGTGTCGGAGATTGGCGTTGTTGGATTGTCTTTGTTCTCGGGAGGGGGCTGTTTGTCCACGCAGGAAAACAGAAGAATAAGATTTATCAGCGCGACAAGAAAAATATAAAACGTTGATTTAAAGAATTTCATTGGTATTATCGCCTCCTGTAGGGATTTTGACTGTAGGGACGAACATTGTTCGTCCGCCAACATGGCACAATATGCACGGACGAACAATGTTCGTCCCTACAATTTAATTATTTTTCTGATATTGCAATTTTTGTAATACAATTATATCATACAAAACAAACGAAAACAACAATAAAATTGACTTTTTATATATTTTATGCTATAATATTACAAAAAATTATCACGGAATTATTTAAAAGAGGATAAAAAATTGGCAAAAATACAATGGAAACCCGGAGCTATGCTCTCACCCGTGCCTCCAGTTATGGTAAGTTGCGGAACGATAGAAAAGCATAATATAATGACTGCCGCATGGACGGGAATATTAAGCACTCACCCGCCCATGACTTATATATCTGTGCGTCCCGAACGTTATTCTTATAACATAATAAAAGACACGGGCGAATTTGTCATGAACCTTGCCACTGAAAAATTAGCTTTTGCCGCGGATTACTGCGGGGTTTGTTCGGGGCGTGACATAGATAAATTCGCTAAGTTAAATCTCACGCCTGAACCCGCCTCAAAAGTTTCCGCGCCTATGATAGCCGAGAGTCCGCTCAATATCGAGTGCGAAGTCCGCGAAATCGTAAACTTAGGCTCTCACGATATGTTTGTTGCCGAGATAGTCGCGGTAAACGTTGACGAATGTTTGTTTAACAGTACGGGAAAGCTCGATTTTATAAAGTGCGGGCTTTTAGCTTATGCACACGGGGAATATTTTACTCTCGGCAAAAGGCTTGGCGG
>JGI20166J26741_10826670_pt1 | contig 14991 bp, 9 predicted proteins | sample TergutCu122P5_FD_26741 | JGI IMG/M metagenome (IMG submission 26741)
GCAAGCAATAAGATCTGCAATAAAAAACCTCTGTTGCATCTAGTTGGCATTTTATTTCCACATATTAACGACGATGCACGGTCAAAATAACATCAAATTTCACGAAGTTAACTTTACATTTATACTTTAAATGTATCATGTATTGTGCTGGTTTATTATTTTGTTCCATTTATTGTCAATAATCGTTACCTTCTATTCTAAGTTTCAAGCGGTCATAACTCTGTAACCGTCCAAAATTGGACATATGTTTATAGGAACTTTTTTGATCACAAAGACCTAGGAAATCACCTCCTGCAGTATGTCCACAAGTCATGAAACACCCTGTGTATAAATATAGATACTACCAATAGTGTATCTATGCTAGTTTGGCCTGTAAGAACTCTTTAAGTATATAAAATGAATTATTCAACAACATCAATTTCACTTCTTTCCTAAATTGATTAAAATTATCAAGTTTTTTAATCTTCAAGGGCAGGCGTTTGTACAATCTAACACCCATATGTAGCACACTGTTTTGGAGTAAAGCTGTATTGCGAGATTGTGTATGAAGGTCATATTTACTTCTTGTGTTATGTTCATGGATTTTGTAATTGTGCTTTAGGTCACCCTATAGCTAAAACTTCTAAAACATAAATTGAAGTCACTGTAAGGATTCTATTTTCCTTGAATTTCTGCCTACAAGATTCATATTTATTTGTTCCTGTGATTATTCTAATCACCGATTTTTGAATACGCAATGCCTTTATGCTTTCTATAGCCTCCCCCCCCTCCCAAGTATAATGCCATACCTAAGTTTAGTCCTTGTTGTTTTGAATTCAAAGCAATATCTTCTGAACTGTGTATGCACATGTGTAACATGATTGACACAAATATGCACCTGCTAAAGTAACAGCAGAAAGAAATGGTTTCCTTTTCACTAAGAAACTAGTCTTTGAAAAAAATTGTGAGAGGACATATTCTTGTTTTCTTGACTTACAGTGCAGTTGAAAGAATGTTATAAAATCTGATCTGTAGTTCTAAAATTGTAAGAGGAGGAATGTACAGATGTCAAGATTGACTGGCACAGTTGAAAGGCAACCAAGTAATTTCTTCTAAAGCCTGAAGGCAGGAATTAAAATAAGTGTAAAGATGCACTGTAATAAAGACCAATACGAATTGATCACACATCCACGTGCATGTAAATAGATTCATTCCTTAAAAATCAGTTTTTGTTTTGACTTTCTAACAATAGAACTCTAATTTACATGATTTAATTCTGATTTGCTGCATTTAAGAAATTTTAATATCCACACAAAGCAAGAGAAACTCAGCTAGCATGATATACATTAGACATTTAAACTTTTCTACTAAAGGTTGAGCTGCTTTACAACATTATAGATGCACCTGGAATGTGCTTGTGACTGTGAAATGCTGCTGGCAGTTTTAGAAGATTAAGCAAAACTGAAAAGCAGTTTTAGGTGTGTGGAGCTGGGACACGACCGCAGCCAACACAACCAGGCAAACACCACACGCAGTTTTATAGTCTTGTTCTCCTGATGATGGGCATAATGATGCCCAAAACATGTTGAGAGTTAACTAATTGAGAATAAACATCTGTACTTGTGGCATCTAGTTGGTTCTTTCTTCTACCTGAAAAGCAGTGTTTGCAATGATATGTTTAGAAGGCACTTGGCTCTTATTGACAAAGGAGTTTGTTGTAATATTACTCATAACACATGTCATTAAGTTTTCTGTAATACCTTACACAAACCAGGTGTTTCGCAAATTAGGTAATGTGTTCTAATGAATTAGTCTACTTTCCTTGTATTTTGACATACTTTCACAGTGCATGACTCTTTGTCTGTAGTTGCATCAGCTGCATGCATTAGAGTCCATGAGAATCTGACAGTCAGTGAACTGGTCGTGAGAGTGCTAATATTTCAGAGGAAAATAATGTTGTTACTTGGAAGTGTTTGTAATCTGTTAAGAGAAACTGAAATCTGCGACAAACATCCTAACCCTCCCTGTTTTGTTATGTGTACTTGAGCAGTTATAGTAACACCTCATAAACACTTTTGTTTGTGTAGAGTATTGTCTTACCATTTACACAACTGCAAGTTGAATGATTTATAATATACAAAATTTGTGTCAGTCAAAACACATCCATATATTGACAACAGAATTTAAATGTCTTTTAAACACACAAACTATGTTGTCTAAATATAGTTACATTTTGACAAAAATTTTATATATAATGTTATCATAACACATCAGGATGTCACATATAAGCAATTTATTTAATTGATATTCTGCATATTAATGTAATGCAGGCTCCCAACACATGGACAATATCTGTCATTAGGATCTTGTGGCATCTATCTAATATACAGTTTTGGCTTTCAGGGTTTAGCAGCTTTATATACATGAGATTGTTGCAGCATTCTGGTTGCAGCATTTCGGCGTACATTGTAATGACAGTCTTAAAAGTCCAAGTTTACCAAAGCAGAACAACCTTAACGTACAACATGACAAAAGCCAAAGTTACACAGACATTTGGGATAGATACTGTATTTAGTGTCAGTACATGGCATAATGCATACAAATTGTTTTTTAGGCCCAGTAAAACATCCAGAATGCGTGAACCTGTCACATGCTAGACGTAAATTGTGGCCAACATCAGAGGAACTCCGTATCAGGAATCAGAACAATAAAGACCAGGTATAGTTAAGGTCTGATTTTATTACTTGTGTTTGCAGAATTGTGAAAAGTGACTATTAGCTTCTGTCTGTCTGCCCACATGAAACAACCTGTCTTCCACTGACAGATTTCCTTGAAATTTTATATTTGAGTACTTTTTGAAAATCTGTTGAAAAAATACAAGTGTCATTAAAATTTGATAAGAATAAGGGGTACTTTTCATGAAGACCTATGTACATTTATGATAAAATAAATCACTCAATTCTTAGAATGAGAAATGTTTCAGACAGAAGTTGCAGAGAAAATCAAAACACACATTTTATGTTCAATAACATTTTTCTGAAAATACTGCTGTTTATGAGAAAATGTGGAAAAATGTGGTTTAGCCAGACAGGTCACAGATGACAATAATATGTCACATGAGTATTGCTTGCCAGATAACTAAGGTTACAGTTAACACACTCAGAATGTGTAATACTTATTGCTTTTCTATGGCAACAATAGTTATATGAATGCGCTTTAATGTTATGTTTGTATGTACATTGCGTATCTTGTTTTATGAGTTACCCTAATGTCTCATATGGAAATTTATTAGGTAAGTTACCCGTAGCCTGAAAACAGATAATACTGTTGTACTCACTTGTATATGGGAGGTACCTATCACAAATCTTGATGTGGACGGGAACTATCCTGACAGATGCTAATGGTTTTCTATGAAGGTTAATTGATAAGTAAGGTCTCCTACCAAGTTGTGTCGCTAGTAGTGGGAGGAAAGAAACATTTGCACATGCGTTCGGTAGTTGATACAGAGTAGTATATTTGTACTTAGTTTCAGCTCAATGTTCAAAGCCCTTAAGCAGTAGTGTTCATTGGTAATGAGTGCCCCAACCGATTTTCGTATAAAGCAGCGATCGGTAATAGAGTTTTTGACACTAGAAGGTTGCGCACCAATCGAAATTCACAGGCGTATGAAAGCAGTTTATGGCGATGGTTGTATGGATGTGCAAAATGTCCGCAAGTGGGTCCGGTGTGCCAAAAACTGTTGTGCAGGTGAGATGAGTGTCTTGGATAAGCACAGACCAGGATGACCCATTTCTGTGACTCGTGACAAGAACCAATGTAGAGTGGATGCCATGAGCCAGGAAAATCACCGAATTGAGCAGAGAGACATTGCTCTAAACCTCAGTGTTAGTCAAGAAAGAGTGCACCATATCATTGAAACATTACACTGCAGAAAAGTTTGCGCCAGGTGGGTCCCGAGATGATTGACTGACCCCATGAAGAAACACAGGAAAACTGTTGCTCAGGAGCTTCTTAACTGATATCGTCTCGAAGGGGATGATTTTCTCAAGCATATTGCCACTGGAGATGAACCCTGAGTTCATCATTATGACCCAGAAAACAAAAGGCAATCCATGGAATATCGTCATCCAGGTTCTCTGAGTGTAAAGAAATTCAAAACTGTTTCATCAGCAAGAAAAAGTCATGCTCACCATCTTTTGGGATGCAAGGGGCGTGCTTTACGCAGAATTTCTGACTAAAGGATCGACGGTGAATTCCGACAGGTATTGTGCAACCTTACGATCACTCAAGCAATGCATCCGCAGAATCAAGGTGGAAAGAAACATGTTTCTTTTGCATCACAACAATGCAAGGTCACATTGCAGTGCACAAACTCAGGATGCCATGACAAGCTTGAAATTCACAGTGGTTCCACACCCTCCTTACAGCCCAGATTTGTCACAGTCAGACTTCTGGTTGTTCCCAAAATTGAAGGAGACGTTGAAAGGTCAACATTTTTCATCGGATGCTGAAGTTGAGGCAGCTGTGCACAAATGGATCAGCAGCCAACCAGAAACTTTCTTCATGGACGGAATGAACAAATGGATAGAAAGATTGACTGTTGAAAAATAAGTGTACAATGTGTGAGAGAAATAAATTTCTTTCATTCTGATATCACTGTTGTTATTTTACTTTGTCAGAAACTTATTTTATACAATTGGAGACCTTATTGGACAAGATTCAGTGAGATAAAAATCGTTGAATTTTCAAATAAATTCAGAATATCGGAGAGTATGTTGTGTCATACAGTATTAGTATTCTGTACAGGAAGCCTAAAACTCAACCTTAGCTTATTAAAATAAAAGATACATATCTTTGTTTTTAAAAAGACACTACTTATAGAACTGATGTTTTCTTTCCGCTGTTGGAATCTTTACAGCATAAATTTTATGTGGTGTTCTTGAAACCAAGGGTACACTGTTCCACTTCAATTTCTAGCATTCACATACACTCAATGGGAACGTCACTATGAGCAGAAGTAATTTATTATTTTTGTACATAGCCTGTGTACTTCATCTGATAGACGATGTCAGCTTTGAACTACATACTGGCTATGTCATTGATCAGTTAGTGACTCACATATCTTGTGTTCCATTTGGTATAATCGTAGTGTAGTGAATGGGGTAGTATAATGCAGCATGCTGGTGAAAGACCAGTGTTTTAGATGATCTTGGTGCCTCTATCTGTCCTAATGATGGCAGTAGCATGATCATCTGAAATTTCAGTTCTTTCATACCAGTCTATGTATGTACATGGCCCCATATTACAGAAGACAAGAGACAGGCCTGAAGACTTAACTACAAAATAAGTCAGTGCCCTTGCTCATTCAGTGTAATGTGTGTGCATGTGTGAGAGAGAGATAAAACTGTCTATGACTGAAATACAAATCTTGGTCACTGCTACTGTTCTTCACACTTTCCATGATTTCTGTATTTGTGTGTGTGTGTCTGTGTGTGTGTGTGTGTGTGAGAGAGAGAGAGAGAGAAAGAGAGTGAGAAGGAATGATGGTCATTCATTGAAGTCATTAATTATAAATGACAAAAGTTGCTGGATCAGATTACTTCATTTTAGCTATGATAATCACCAAACCTGGAGAGCAGTGTTCAAAGTTTGGCTGGACTCTTGTACCCATGTGGTAATGCATCACATGCAAAGGATTTCCTTGAGTGGTACCATGTTGTCATGCTGGGCTAGTTTGGCCATATCATGGCTGAGGTGGTTAGTAGCAGTTAGTAGCTGGCCTGTTGCCTTGGAGGCCTGGATTTAAACCTGTGCCTGTCCATTTTTTGGTGGACAGAGTGGTACCTGGACAGGCTTTTCTGTCCGTACTTTGGTTTTTCTCTGTCTGTATCATTCACCAGCACTGACAGAAACTGAGAGTCTTCAAACAAAACTCTTCTGTCTGAATGCATCCAAAAAGTTGACAGATGTAATGCATAAATTATGCAAAGATGACACAAAATGAGAAGAAATATCGTAATATTATGGTTTTCTGGGACATGTCACATAGTTTGGTATCAGTCAAGTGACATGGTATCACATCCCAGAAAGATGGTAGTATTAATACCCATTGCCACAGCAACCTCAAATCACAAGTTTTGATTAATGTGTGTACAGTATAATATTACATTACAGAAATATTACATACTGCTCTTACACATTGCAGTTTTATTTCGTCTTAAAATAAAATTTCATTAAAAATAAACCTTTCAATTTTGTTTCAGGACTGTAGAGCTCAAAAGAAAAAAAGAAAGATATATGCAGATGCATGCAACATATTACCTACTGCAGTGTGCAGGGATACTGTTGGTTCAGAATTTGAAAATGACTTCCATACAATTGATGCTAAGGAAAATGTTTCAGTACAATGTCTGCAGCATATCACAATGAAGACTCCAATTTCCTTAAACAAGGTTGCAGCTTCTCACTTTGGTAGTAGATCATCCATTCCAAATGCATATTTACTGCTGAAGTCTAACACATCACAGAATGTTTCAAATGTCACAAACTGTATTAAATTTGGTAAAAATAGCCCAGCATGTGACTCTGCAATAATAAGACCGAGTCAGATACCTACACTCTTGAAGTCTAAGATACCACAAAGGTCCACAACTCTCACAAGCCAACTTCCAAAAGAGTCTGGTGGACTATGTAAAACATTTGCAGTATCTAATTCTGAAGAAGGAACAGGAATAAATTATATGCATGAAGCTCTCAATTGCAGCAAATCAAAAAGGACTGTAAATTTCAGAAACGATTATGCAAAAAGTGAATTTTATGAAAAATCGGCATCAGACCTTGTAACAGGAGCCCTAGATGGATCCAAGTATCTTATGTCACAAAAACTGAAAAAGTGTGTATGGCATTACAAATCAGAAGAATCCAGTAAATTAATCTCTCCTGAAGGAACCTCAGGGATGGTGTCTAACAAGATATCCACATTTGCTTATGAAGATACATTTGCTGTTTCAACAGCAACACAAACAGATTTCATTGTAAAGAATAATACAGCTATTCAGACTGATAGTGTAATTTGTGCTAAGTCAGGTACAGAGAAACTGTTTGCTCTAATTGAACGTTTATTGAAGCACCAGGAGCAGTTAGATGCTATGTATAAGAAACAAGTAGGTGAAATGCATGCACTTCAAAATCAGACCAATGTTATACACAATGAAGTGATAAATATTTTAAATGTTTTCAGTCATACAGATGTTAAGATAAACAGTGACATTATGTTTGAAGAAAGGAATTATCACTCTTCTGATAAACAGTTAGGGTACAGGTACAGCCACAACAATTCAGAAGAGTATTCAAGAACGCCACTGAGACGTTCAGCAAGAATTGCTGCACAGACAACATTTGCACTTGCTGCTGGAAACAAATCACTACCATCCACTCCTGAATGTGACGGAGTTGCTCATTACCCAAGTGCAAACTCTACTGAAACATGTTCAACAGTAAAGATGAATAAGTCAGAGAGTGTATATAAAGAATTATGCTCCAGCTTTCGCTTTCTGGAGACTCCACAGAATACAAAACGACCTCTTGCAAAAACTCTAAAGGCAACCCCAAATCAAATTTTGAAACAACGTTTGAAAGATCAAATACTGTCTTTATATGATTGAATCTTCTGAATACCATTAACTGACAGAGAAATTTAAAAACTAGTGCACTAAGAATACACAGTGTCCCTGTTTGATAAAGTTTGTGATCAGCTATTGTAGAAGTTTTTAATGGAGTATTTTGGTGGTTCTCGCTCAGACATGCATAATTTTTACAGGTGGCCTTATCCGACACTAATTTAATACATTTTGGTTTTAATTTAGGATTCAGGTATGAAATGCAGTTTATGAGCTGCACCTTCAGTGTGAAACTAGATGGAACTCAAAAGTGCAGCAGCAGTAATCATTAATATTTCATGGAACACTGGCAGGTATAGAATTTTATCATGCTTACCACTATTTTCTCTAAATTCTTATATGTTCTAGAATGTCAAAAATAATTTGATCACATTGTATATTTAAACAAATTTGAGTTCCAGGTTTCATTATTAGTTTAAAATTTTGCATTTGTGTTGTGTATTGTATGCACCTCTTCCTGAGAAACAGAAACGTCACTATGTTGTCAACAAGTGCTTCACACTGGTTTGGAATACTGCAGCAGGCAAGAAGTGGGAAGCCTCAAATGTCATCATCCACTGCACTTGTTTTCATGGCCACTTTTTAGATGTGTCTGAACTCATAATGTGTGATAGAATGAAATGTGGAAGGACCATTTTTAGGGAAAAGTATGTTTAATTTATATATTCAACATAACATGCCTACTAAATATTGGGATTATAAATATGGGGTTGTATATGAACAAATAATGATGAATTTTATTGCACAGAGATATATTTGCAAACCAGCATGTGTCTGTTCTGTACCTTTGAGTTGTGTTTAATCTCGAAAACTCCCAGGCACTGGAGCAGAGAATGAAACTATGGTCATTTGCTGTCCTATCCTGGCTTCTCCTCCCCCTTTCCCTTGTCCTGCCCTAGCGGAGGGCCTGAAACAGCTTTGTGAGGGAAAGGGGGAGGGGAAGGCAGGCTAGGGCAGTGCATGATCAGAGTCTTATCCTCTTCTCCAATGCCTGGGAGGTTTGGAGATTAAATACACCACACCTTGAAGTTGTACTTTTGAAAGTATCTTGAATATTAAGATTTACAGTAGTACATTTTCTCAAAGTGGCATTTTTTTCGTGATACTGTTATAAAATACAGTATGATGTTTTCCTGTGTGTATCCCTTACTCAAAACTCACATCTGATAATGCAAGTGCAGAAAATGTGTTAATAACAATGAAGTCTCAAATGTGGTAAGGGTTTACGGATTTATCCATTGCCCAGTATTCAGAAAGAGAAAGTTTTTGGAGATTTGAGCTGTTTCACAGGACCAGTGATAGAGATTATCTCTAGCTAATGGATCCAACAAAGAGCTTTCCTCCCCATTCTACTGAGGACAGAGACAGATCCATTGTATGAACCGTGTTTGTTTAGAATAACAGCCAATGTACAAAGTCCAGAAACACAGTCCTACCAAGTGTCACATCCTGTCACCAGAACCTGTTTTGGAATGCTGAAGGAACCCAAACAGTTTATATAACTTTTGCAAGATAGAAGGCTACTTATGAGTTGTTTAGTTACTGGTCAGTTACATCAGACATCTCTTCCACCAACGTAATATTTTCTCACAAAGGAAAGTGACTGAAAAAAATGTGGCTTGTTTTATTATCAGTAAGTTGTCACAGCATGTATTTGATGTAATTTTGGCTTTTGTGGTTTACCCATGTGATATATTATTAGAGCATGTCTTTAAATTTTATAAAATGGAACCACATCAAACATATATTCATAATCATTGTATCATGGGATAAATTGAAATAGACACAGTTACCACTGAGAGGACATACAAACTGGTTAAAGTCTCATTTTACTTACCTCTTTGCTACCAGACTTTTTGTCTGAACCATAGTACCCTATTAAATTGGATTCCACTACACCACCACCTTTACTACCAATCCAAGGCCTATTTCTATATCAGGTTGTGATAGTTTCTTATTGATAGCACAGTGCTTCCTACCATAATCTGTTCTAATTGCAAGACTTGCATATCCAGCCATATACTGCTTCTGCCTTATTCACCCGGAAGGTGGCAAGTACTGTCTATGCTAAAACAGTGGGACTTTAACACAATGCAGCTGAGCACCAAAAGCTGAATTACCTTGTATTCACTTTTGTTTGTAACAGTTGTACCTGCTCACTCACTTCTAGTGTCTTGTTGCTTTTCACAGCAGCATGTCCAATACGGTTGCATTTTATGTTTTTTGCTTGACACATGTAGCTCAGGAGCATAAGTCTCTCTTCTAGGGCGCATGTACAGGGAAGGAAAGGTTGCAACACTGGGACGTTCTTGTCCCAAGTAGTCAATCACCAGTGAGGTGAATGTCAATTTATTGGTTGTCTTGATTGTACAAAAGTTGGCCAAAAAGTTGGGCAACACAAATTTTTTATTGGTACTAATTTATTATACAATTCTTTGAACATATTTGTAGGATAACTAGAAGGATGTAATTACATACCTAATTTTTCTACATAACTTCCATGAACTTCAAAAGCCTTGTGCCAGTATGAAACAAGTCCGTCTATGCCCTTCTCTTACCAATGTGAGTTTTGTATTTGCGACCACTTTTTCAGTAACCTCATCATCACTCTCAAAGTTCTTCCAATGGATGGCACCCTTGAGGGCTCCAGAGAGGTGGAAGTCTGAGGGAGCAAATTATGGGCTGTATGGGTGGGTGGGGAACAACAGCCCATCCGAGTTTTGATTGCTTCCTGTGTTTTCAAACTTGTGCATGGTCATGTGTTGCCATGTTGCAGGAAGGTTCCAGCAGCATCTTTGTGAAGTTAACTTCTTCAGGGTTTTAAGAGTTCAGTTTATACTATGTACAGATCTGAGTTAATGGTTTGATTCTCTGGCATAATGTATACCAAAGTCACTCCTTCTGCATCCCAATGAAACAGTGGCCCTGACTTTCCTTGCTGAAGAGGTAACATTAAACTTATTCTTCCAAGGAGATGTTGGATGATGCCATTCCACTGACTGTCTTTTCATCCAGTTCAAAGTGATGTTTCCTTGTTTCATCCCCATTGTACACAGAAGGTACATCATTCCACAGAACAATACCCCACACAACAGTTTGTAAATTGTAATATTGTATACTCAACACTGTTTTACCACTTAACTGGAATTTTAACTGAAACTATATTATTTTTAACTGTGGAGTGATCTCAACACATTATAATTGTACTTGTATTTCTGTTCTTACCACCCTGAAGATTGTCACTTGAGGGCCTGAAGAAAGTCCGTTGTCACTCCGTATTAAAATTACATTCTTAAATCCAAGTGATGTGTTGTCTTTTTAATAAATTTTTTACATATACATGCACGTATTATGAATGATAGTGGTAGTGGTAGTAGTAAGCACATGTAAATAATGCTTTCTTGCACTGTGTGATGTGTTAATTTTGATAGCATTATTATACTCAATCCATATACTGAATACTGTACATATTGAACATATTTTATACTACATGCAAGGCACAATCCTGAAATTTTCAGACTAGTTGCATGGAGCGCTAACTATGCATTTCTAGGTACCACAAAGTTAATTTTTATTGGGAATTAGCCTTTAGAGTCTGTGCGACCTAGGCATAGGACTGCATATAAAACCCCGCCTGGCTCATGCGTCCTATGGGTAGGACAGCCACAGTCCCTACCATTTAAATATTTTCTCAAAACCCCATGAAAACATACAGAGAAATGATATATCAGCTCTTTCTTTAACTAGGCAATATAATTTTTGGTCATCTTCATGCTCCACCCGCTTTACTCCTGGGAAAGAATCCATTCAATAAGAGTCTGTATGGGTGTGGACGATGTGGCTAGCTGTGTTCTTTATATTTCATCAATCAATATATTCTGGCACGTGTTATACTGTCAGCTGAAGAGCTGAGTGTGTTGGCAAAAGCTGGCCGGGTTTCTAAGTATCCATTCTGGAGATGAACAGTGGAAAGTATCTCATCGCAATGTGGCTTCCATTTCAAAAACGAGTTTTCCTGCTGGCATATAAACTACAGGCTTTTTGTGCAGTGAGAAAGTATGATAGCACATGTAGATGAGGCCAAAAGTCTTTTCACACCTATGCAGCTTTCCTCAGGAGCATCCCTCAGACTGAATTGTTATGTGTTTTCCCAAAAAAAACCAGCATGTACATGCTTTTGTAGGAGCACATGGGTGGCCTTTTCTAACATTTGTGTAACTAAGTAAATATGAGAAATGTATTTTATTATAAAATATCTGAATATGCTGATTGTCCAAGGCAGGTACAGTTGCTTTTTGTAGGACTATGGTATCATACATGCTAATACATTTGAATTACATCCAGAAACAAAAACAGTGTTCTATGTGCAAGTGCCTGGAAGATGAGGCTAAAAAGGACAGAAACTTCCTTTCTGAGGTAGTAATACGAGGGCAATTCCAAAATCAACCTCTGATTGGCTGCTTAAAAAAATACAAAATAGAGAACAAAACTTTATTATATGGAACAGTTACATACATAACTGCATTACTTCTCCACATAGTTGCCATAAACATTTAGGCACTTGTACCATGACACTATTTTTTGTAGTCCCTCGTCAAAGAACGGTGCCGCCAAGTTATGCAGCCATTTGTTGACTCCATCCATGAGCTCTTCGTTGGCGTGGAAGCGCTGGGTAGCCAACCAGACCTTCATCTTGGTGAAGAGATGGTAATCGCTTGGCGCCAGGTCCGGACTGTGAGGAGGGTGGTCGGAAATCTTCCAGATGAAGAGCTTGATTAAAGCATTTGTGCGAGCCGCGGTGTGGGGTCGCGTGTTGTGCAGGAGAACGACGCCTTTAGTGAGCATCCCGCGCCATTTGTTTTGGATCGACCTCCGAAGCTTATTCAGCGTTTCACAATAAACCTCTGACGTTATTGTGGTCCCTAGTGCCATGAATTCTGTCAACAAAATACCCTTACGGTCCCAAAATACTGTAGCCATCATGTTTTTGTTCGACAGTGTTTGTTTTAATTTCTTGGGCTTGTTGGGAGAATGCGTGTACATCCACTGTTTAGACTGCTCTTTGGTCTCTGCATTCACGAACTGTACCCAAGCCTCGTCACCAGTCACGATTCTGTCAAGAAATTCGTCCCCCTCTTCCCAGTAGCGCTGAAGAAACGTCAAAGCTGACCCCATTCTTTGAGTTTTGTGAAAGTCAGTCGTTTTGGTACCCACCGTGCACAGAACGTATGGTAACCCAATCTGTCCGTGACAATTCGATACAAAGTAGTCCTCGAAGTTTGTGGAAATTCTTCAGAAAGTTCTGATATCGTGAAACGAAATTTTCCACGCACGTATTGGTCGACTCTTTGAACGAGTTCATCAGTCACAATTGAGTGTCGTCCTTGACCACCTTCGTCATGCACATCAGTGCGCCCATCCCTGAATTTTCTGCTCCATTCTCTCACACAACTGTCACTCATAACATTATCACCATATACACGACACAATCGACGATGAATCTCGGCCGCGCTTTGTCCTTCTGAGTGAAGAAAACGTACCTCACAGCTGGCGGGAGTGGCGATGATAGTGTCCATGTTTCGTCAGTAATTACATCGTACTCCTACACTACGCAGCGAAAACGTATGAGGGTAGGCGTTCAGCGATAACAAACGTCACTTCTTACTACTGAGCGTGCGCTTTGGCGTTATGGCAACGCGTTTCTTTTTACCGAACAATCGGAGGTTGATTTTGGAATTGCCCACTTAGGAGATGAAAGCTTGGTTGATAGAAATCCAGTTAAAGGCACGAAGAATTGAGCATATCTTGAAGATTCAATCTCAAATGCAGGTGGTGTTAGTGTCATGAAAATGACGTTACAGAAAATTTTCAAACAGTGGGAGAAGTGCTGGGTCCAGTGTGTAAATATAAAGAGGAGAGAACTGACTTCTAAATAAGATACAGCAAAAATTGTTAAATCTCCTGTCTGGAAACTTTCAGCTGGCACTGCAGGCATTACAACCGTCTTATCTTCTCTAAAATATCTGGCGTTCGATTTGTGTTTTTGTTTTCCTTTTTGCACAATCTAGCGTCCTTTTGCAAGCCTGCACTCCGGGAATATTTATTGTGTAGGCTGCATCAGACGGACGTAAAAGCATCAGTTCTAACCACCGATAATAGTTAATTGGTTTAACAGTTTTATTGCATTTAACATCAACTTTTAGTAGACGGCAATCCGTTTAGTCACGGCAGTTATGTTTTCAGTTCCAAACGCACAGCACACGACTCTCATCTCACTCAGGTGCAACCGCGAACTCCAATATCTTGTCTCCCACTAACTTAAACTGTCTCAAACGATGAACAAATAACCACGCTTGAAAAGTTCATATATGACCTAACATTACAGGTGCATACTATAGCAAACCTCTGGTGCAAGACATTACGACTTTCAGCAGTCCGTTATGCTTGGGCCACAGCAATCCCTACTCAACGGCACAAAAGTCAAGCGCATTATATGCATCCCATCGTAAATATACAATGTCACGGCTGGACACACTTTAATTGCTCCAGAAAGCCTAAATGTATGTGAAACCCTGTTGTGAGAAAGTGCCAAAAAACTAACATTCGAGCTTGACTAATTCCCTCGATTTATATGACAAGCTGGAGTAGCCGCAAATTTACAACGGGGAAAAAAGTATAGCCTTACATCACCAAGTGTCGAACCCAATCCAACAGTAACGAGATAAAACTACAGTTTTTATTTCTGCATGGCTGTTAGCATATATTTCAGTGGTGTTGCTGAAATAGTTGCCAAATAAACAGAAATAGTAACTCTTCAGAATTGATGCACGATTATGGCGTGATTATGGTCTTCTGGGATACCTACATGATAACTACAATTTTGGTTTTGGAAGAACCTGCTGCATAGATCTTCACAACAGAACATTGCATGTCTTATACCTTGAAGATGGAGGCAGCAGGTTCCTCCAAAACATTAAAATATCTCGACCAAAATACATGGTGTAACCTCTCAGAACACCATTATCATGGTCTTCGCTGCTGTGGGAACCTCAAATTGAAAGACTGCTAGTGACATGCACAAATTAGCTGCCTATTGTGGAGGTAAAGTTTTCCTTATGCTTTGAGTGAGGTCATCCCATTTTGTTATTCTTAACTATTTAATTACATAGATTTCAGTCAACACAACAATAAATTAACAACAATTATATTTATAGTTTATAGCTACATGTTTCAACTCACATGAGTCATCTTCAGGCTAGAACTATATTTGTTTGCAATGTCACTGTGCTCATTCTGGGATCCCAGACATTTACATGTTTTTTGCATAGATGTT
>JGI20166J26741_10827781_pt1 | contig 14989 bp, 11 predicted proteins | sample TergutCu122P5_FD_26741 | JGI IMG/M metagenome (IMG submission 26741)
GACCCCTCACCCCCTTCTAGTGCCGAGGTCAAAAATAGAGTAGAGCTATACCTCTACTCTCCCTAAGGGCCTTCATGGCCTATGAAAGGGTGAAACCTACCTACATTTCCACCTCATTTTTTATCATGGTATCATGTGCTGGCCCACAGGCTAAAATGTTTCTAACACTCAATACAAATTATTTTAATTTTAACGTGTGTCATTACTTACAGTCTTCTGTGTCTCTGGCACAAGAGCATGCCATATACTAATCATGGAATTCTGAATATTAGGAGTTGGATCAAACTGATATCGGTACAATCGTGGAATAATCTTTGGCAGATGCTGGGACAGCTGTTCTCCAGCTAATGTTGCTATAGTTGAGAAGCCAAATGCTGCACCCTACATAAATAACATCATCATCTCAGTAACACATCAGTACCATGGCCTCCACAGTAGAAACATAACAAACCCAATCACTGAGGTCTCCAGTCTTCTGGGATGTGGCATCACATGAGTGATTGGCTCCTGACATTGTGAGACAGCATGGTAACCTCCTCTTCAAGGGTCACTCTTCATGGAAATTTCAACCCCTGAAGATAAGACCATCAGGCAGTCTCAAGGTCAGCACCAACCACTCAATAATGTGGCATCATATCCCAGAAAAACTGTACTGTTGCAAAACCCTAAAAACTCACATCCCACCTATGGCAATACAACACTCACTCTTGAACTATTTCCAATTTTTTCCAGTTAGACTGAAAATCTTGTAATCACTTACGACATAAGGTATTCAAATTATGTCTCAAGATACAAAGTAAATTATTAATGCTCCATCCTACACAGCCTAAATAAGACCTGTACCCCATGTATGTCAGACAGCATGTATCAGCTGCTGAAGCACAGTTGTGACATCAGAAGTAAGAAAAAATTTACACAAATCAACAAAAATACAGTTTAAAAAGCTACATTTTTATATGGTGCAATAGCAAACAGACGCAGAAATATATCAGTAATAATGTCTATATATTGCAGAGTGTACCATAAAATAATGCCTTTACACTACTAATTAACACTTTAATACCTTCTTTGAATTCCATATAGCATTGTGATTGGCAAGTTGCATAAACTGGTACACAAGATCTGGTTTGTTCAAGTCAGAAGCCAGAGAACATAGTTCCTTGTAAGTTGATAAGGTACCTCTGAAATGAGTAATACATGAGTCTTAAAAAAAGAGTTACAAGATTAAAAGAAATTAAAATACATGTAATAACTCTGCATCCATTAATAATAACCATACTACAGTCTACATGTAACGCGCATCTCATTAATAAAGACCACAACAGAAAATTATGGGTTCCAAGAATATGCCACATTAGTAATTCCCAAGCAAGAGAACCCAAGATTTACCCAGTTGGTGTTTTCCCAAGTGTTCCTTCCTCAAATAATTTTGTGTCACTGGTAACTTGTGCCACACTGCGACGTCCTGATGCAAGCTGATCCAGCAACTGATTAACAAGGCGACTGCGAGATTCTTCATCACCACAGTCGTAGACCAGACCCAAACCTTTTGAAGCTACATCCTGAACAATATCTATAAAAACATGTCACATTATGAGATCAGCTAAAGAAGCAGCTTTTGTTTTTGAAAAATTACTGGATGGTTTGCTAATGAGAAGATCAAGGTGGATAAATTAAAATGTAATTTTAAGTACCTGTTAGGTATATTTGACAAAGCTGGACAAGTACCTTCACAAAGAGGTAAAAAAAAGTCACATTAAAAGAATGTGGAACTCTTCTGGAACGTTCTCAGGCTGTCCAATATTAATGGTACTTTCACAGTATGATCAAACACTATAAAAAGACATGAGATGTAATTTTATGAAAGTAAAAAAATACATCATTCTAAATAAGAACTAATCAATCATGCACAATTTCTGGCCACCACCACAATGTAAATGAGGTCTTTGCTCTTCTGCGATATTATGCAGTGCTGACTGGTAGTCAGTTACTGACATTTTGGGACAGCCTACTGGTCCTATCGTTTAGGGTCAAGCAGACTGCAAAGTTCACTTGGACCATGAAAATGGAACCGATAGGCTGCCCCAAAACATCAGTAACTAACTACCAATCAACACTATGTAACACCCCAGAAGATCGAAGACCTCAATTAATCAATCACCTCTCCACTGTTTTTCACTGAGAATTTACTGTATTATGAACTAAGAATTACCATTGTTTTCTGACAGAAGATCCATAAAAGTCTTCTGCAGGGCATCAAGTCTCTGCTTAATGGGCTCACGATTTGGGCAGTGCTTCAGAAGTGCAAGCAGCCAGATGCCAGTTGCCTGTAAAAAAAAAGATACCTTCATTACTGAAACTGCATAAAAACATCTCATACCACAATACATAAGGGAGCTTGTAGAAATTCCCATTTCAGAAGCAGGCTCCAATATACAAAGATAAACTTGTCCCCTGTGCACAACATGAAGACATAGGGAGCTGGAGGTATAGCACCATGCATTCTTAACCTAGATACTAGATGAAGGAAAGTGGTCACATTTAACTTTACACCCTGGGAAGGGGCCCCTGGTATCCACAGAACAGGAGATTGGGTAGGCCTTGGGGCTGGTCTGGATGTTTTGGAGAAGAAAAAATTCTCCTGCCTTTGCCAGGAATTGAAACAGTGCTGATTCCAATTTTCAGCCATTAATTACTTCTGTCTTGTTGGTTTTTCAGATTATATAGACAACATGCTACATATGTAGTGATGAAAAGGAAGTAGAGAGCGTGGCAGAGAAAACAGGACAGGATATCAGGTGACAATTGAAATGGTTAGTATGTCCATGAGATTGCTAGGTACAGTAATACATACTGTAGGTATAACATTCTAATATACAGAATATTGTTATATCTGGCAACCCTCTGGTGCTGGATATTGCAACTTTTAAAGTATCAAGAATTTCACTCATATTACCTTCAAAGTAATCCTATACCAAGATTAAATTAATGGGCATTATCAGTATGGACTTCAATGTACCAGCTCAATTATAAATATTATCAGTTATCTGTATCAAGATACTGGAGAAAACTGGGAGAAAAATGGACTAGTAGAGTAGGTGTTTGGATATTTCAAGAAAGCTTATGACTTAGAAGAGGAATGTTGCATAACACTCTCATTAAATTTGTTATGAAATTAGTTCTTGACACCAATGTGTCAGCAGACCCCATTTTGATGTGAAGTTTGATAATGGGAAATGTATACATCTGTCCATAATCACATTAAAACTCCATTATATATCAGAAGTACAAATATGGCAACAACATGCAAGATCTGAAGCTTCATTTTAACAGCAATAGGTTCCAGTCTTTTCTGAACAAATTTCTTCCCGCTCTATTTGCCTCTATAATTATCAGTTATTGTTCTAAACAACCTTTACTTCACTTTGAATTACAACCAACTTTAAAGTCTTCAGCCTAAACTGCTATTTATGGTTTTAATGCCACATATAAAAAATTACCAAAGCAGTAAGAACCAACTTAACAAGCCGCACTTTCAAAAAATCTTCACAAGATAGTACACAAATTAAGTACACTGCATTTCAATACATAAACACTCAGATTTGTATGGTGTTAAACAAGCTGGTGGTGAGCTGGCCAGGATACCTGCTCCATACTTGCTGACCAAACAATGCTCTACAGAAATCTCTCCGCATTTTACAACATTGACATGTACATACTGACCTGTTTTGAGTTGGGGTGTGGATCAGGAGCAAACTTATGGAGCAGTTCATCAAGCAACCACTCTAGGTCCTGGTTTCTTGCATCAAGAACAGCTTCAATGCCATGTGGCTTATATTCTGATTCCAGCGTTGTCCATGAATCACGAGCAAAGGGAGACATAACTCCCTGAACACAACAAACTAAAGCTTCACCTGCAGTAAAGTGGACTTCCACATCCCGAGTCTAAAACAAAACAATACAATTTCAATAATGTTAAAGAAATTAAAACTCAAAAACATGTCACTGAGAATGAAAATTCATTATTGCCACAGTAAAAAAAAAAAGTACTGACCAAAATTTTTATAAATAATTCAGAATCCAGGATGTAGGTCTATGATGTTCACACATATGCTCCCTTATCTGAATCCTGTTGCATACTGGCACTTTGTCATGAAAAACGTATCCAACTGAGGTTACGGTAAAACCCCACAAGACAAATTATTCCTCTTGCAAAAAACACTTCTGGCACGTATGAGACACTTTCACATTTTTTCAGACTGGTCACATAATGACACTAGAACAATTAGTACAGAACTTATCTGCAAGGTGGACGTAGAATATAATCTGCATGGTCATTTAACACTTGTACAATGTGACTGTGTGAGTGCCCTTTGCTATTTCCTCAGATCAGAAAGTGGCAGACTTTAGAGAACAGTGTGTGTGTAACAACTTGTTTCATATTAGGGAAAACTGCTACAGAAATCTTCAGGGCAAGCACACACCAAGGAAACTGGAAACTGCTACAAAACAGCAACTTCCAGACGTTTCTGCCAGACCAAGTTTAACACGTGGAACAGGACTGTGCCGCACACAATGACCAAACTGCAATGCAACTTCACCACTCATGGAAGACCAAGCAACTCCAGAACACTGTTCTTTATTATTGATTATTCCAGTAGTGTAGTGCAGATAAGTCTTGCATAAGTTCCACTGAATTTACTTTGTTGATGTGCTGTTCAGATTTTATATGATATGTCTGCCTTATCAATTATTTTGCCCTGCTAGTATCAGCTTTCAATTTTACTTCATTTCTTGTATACTGTACTCTGCACTACTAATATTTACTACACAAGTGGCAGCTGCCAATGACATTACAGAAATTAAGTGTACAACACTGAAAAATTGTTACCATGTATTCAGTTACACCCTCAGTGTGCGCTTGCTGTGTGAATGATTTCCTGCTCAAAACATATGACACCTCTTTGAAATTGCAGTTGCACTGTGGTCTCCAGTTTCCTTGGTGTACACTTGCCTTTAGGATGATCAAGAAAAAAGCAACAGTCTGGAAGAGGCCATTATCTTATACCCAAGGCCCAACAAGTTCGTCCCACTGTAAAGTGCATGCTGATCATGTTCTTGTGACATGTATGAAAATGTGCATCACTAATTCCTTCCTCAGGCAGAAATCATAAACCAACATTTCTGTGCAGATGTACTACACCTACAGCTAAGTGTGCTGCAAAAATGACATGAGAATTGGCCCATTGGAGATGGGTTGCTCCACCATGACAATGCTGCTGTTCATTCTGCTCTGTCTGTGCAAATTTTCCAGCCAATAAAGCCACAACAGTTGCCCCACACTCTTCAGGCTCCCATGTCAGCCTACATCTTTTTTATTTTCTAAAACTCAATCTGGTGGTGAAAGGAAGATTTCATGACAGCAGCATGATCAAGAACAGTTGCAAGCCATATTTGCAGAGCTCTGAACACAGAAGTTGGCAAAAGCTTCCAACAGTGACTCAAGAACTGGGCTTGCTGCATCAAGGCTGGGAAATACCTTGCAGGCAACACCACAGGGCTTGAAGAAATGTGGACATAAGTGTGGTGAAAAAAAAAAACTGTCTCAGACTTTACAATCACCCATCAGAGTTTCTTACACAGATAGTAAATGGTTCACATAACTAATTTTTTATTCTTTGGACATTATGTATATCATTTACTAAAAAGCTTCTCAATCATGGAACAATGCAAACTGCTGATGTTCTGCTTAAAAGTACTGGGCTGGGAAATATGCCAGTAGTGGCAGAGCTGCTGGCTCTGAAAGTGGTAGCAAATACCTCAGCAAAATGTTGTAAGGGTGTAACGGAATATGAATTATTCAAGATTGTGTAAAACAGCAAGCTTTAGAATCAGTGACAGTAAACCATCACTTTCTATTATCAGGCTTTATTATTGAATTCTGTTTGGAGAAGTACATCTGAAAAGCAAAAAAATGTTCCACAATTGTACAAAATCCACTGTACATTAGGGGTGCACAGATGTGTTCAAGACATAAATAATTAATTCCAATCATTTTCAAGATCTCTGAGAACAAATTCCTGAGAGGAATATAATATTTTAAAGTAATTGCATACACTAGTAGCTGAGAAGCTCCACTCTATTACAAACCATCCCATCAAGGACTTTCCAGATCAGAATTCTAGCTTCAATTAGATAATGGTTTAAAACAGACTACTAGTAATACCAGTAAACAGAGTTGGCAGCATGAAGCATCTCACCTCTTTTGCCATGTCAAGGAAACCTTGAATGATGTCACGACTATGTGGGAATTCTTCTCCAACACACAAGAACCCAGCTGCTAGAGCAGCCTGCTCCTTAACCTGAAACATTTAATATACCAATATTACTATTTGAAACTGCCATGATTATATAAATGTATATTTTATAAAATTCACCACTAACCAGTATAAGATGTAGAAGCGCTCAAGTGTTCCCAGTGTTTCTAGACTTCGAAACAACAAAATCTAGATGATGATACAAAACAAGTACAATACAGTCTTGATGTCCACAAACCTTGAAGCACGCAACTTCAACACATGGCAACTGCCCATTTTAATACAACTGTTTTGACATTTTTTGTTGGTTCTGATCAATAAGGATACAACAACATGGCTGGCAAGCCAACATCCCTCACACACCCACTTTTGCACACAACACTATCAGCTCAGTCAAGCACGGTCTTCCATTAACACTTTGGAGCAGGAGTTAACTGCTCAGTATAAGCTGGAAATGACCCAGGATTTAAATAGACACCAATTATTTTGCATGTTCTTGGATGGACCTTCAGTTTTCTTATCATCAGACTGTGTGCACACGACAGTTCACTTTGGAGGTTTACTGCTTTTGTGCTTATGGAATGACACTCTCCTTCAATCATTTAATGTATGTCATGCTTCTAGAAAGTGTCTGTATTTTACAAAAAAACTGACTTATTTTATGTTTTTATTACTGCAATTTCATCAATTCTAGATACCAAACAGAAGCTCTGCATTTAAAATGGGTTCCAACGTTCATAATGGTTTCATCAAACGCAATTAATCATACACTTTCTGAGTCTACTACACTACATTCACACAACACACACCAAAAAAACTCAATGAAGCAAAAAAACAGCTAGACAAAACAAAGAAGGTTTTTAATTGATATCAGATTTCTTGCATCCACAAAAATGTTTCATTGTACTATATTATTATTTGTATACCCATAATAATTATAACAGCAAATGAAATAACTATTACATTATTTTCTACCTGTACATCTCATCTTCAGGTTATTCTGAACACAGAGAGGTTTTTATGGTTGCTTTGCAGTATAGTTATTGTCTTGTGGTTTTTATTATCCCAGTCTTGATGCTGTTCATGTCTGTTTCTCTGTAGCATTCCTGGTATTTACATTCCTGGTTTTTGTTATGATGAGTTATTTGTTGGGGTACTGTACTTATATTCTTGCATGACCCTGCTTGGTGATGTGGTGCGGGTACTGGACTATATCGTCTGTTCAATTGTACTTCCTCTACATTTGTGTTTTGTTTATTAGTTTTGTGTGACAAATGTATTAAAAATCAGGTTTTTGGTGACGGTGTCATCATTTAGGTATTGGTTTTGTTTACTGAGGTTACAGATGTGGAATTTCTTAAAAGTGTTCGTGCATTTTCCTTTGCCTGTGATTTGTAATACATCCATTGTATTTTCTATTGTCCTGTGCATAAGGTTCATTTCTAGTATGTGTTCAGCATGGTTATAATTTGTGCTGTTGTTGTTCTTAATGGAGTTCATGAAGTCTGGGAACATCTTCCAGTTTGTACCACATATATTTGGATAAAAACAATGAAGACAAAAACAAGAGAAACATCCCTTCACTGGCCAAATGCTGAGATAATTAAAAAAGTTTCACTTACAGCTAAGATACAGCACCCACCTTTTTTCAAAGGTGCTCTGCTTTAAGTGTCAGCTATCAGTGTTAGAAACTAGCAAAACTTACCATTACAGATACATGTTAGCAATGAATGGAGTGTCAATGCAAAGTCCATGACATTTTAAAACTAAATTATCATGTCCTCCTACCTATCCTATATGCATAAAGTGCATTTGCTAAATGAAGGTAATGATGCCTCTACGCTTAAGCACAATACCACAAACACACACAGCACACATGGAAGTAAACCTCCACATAATCACTCTCCCACTTAAAACTCTCTGTCTCTGCTCCCTATCAAATGTATAAGAATTCAAACTGGATACAAGTTTATTGGAGCTCAGCGCTGTTCTGGACAGGCACCGATAAGATAAACCCGCCAACATCATGCTGGGAATGAAAAATCAATTGTCTTTCCTGTATAATTATTATTTCCATCACTAACCTTACTTGTTAGCTTCCCATTATTCATAATTGCAAACAGTTTCTTCACCAAATCTAGCTTCCATACAGCAGCACTTTTATAGTCTGAAGCTGACGACAATCCACTTGGAAGTGGTAGAGCAGCACAACAAGCTAGTTTTCCAATAGCGATACATGACGCAAGGACAAGTAATGTATGATGATGATCCAAGTGGCAAACTGAAGAAATTACAATAAAAATATCATGAATTAAATTCATTAAACTGAAACAAATAACCCAAGATCTCCAATACACGAATAAACGGCACGCCATTTTCAACCCTGTCACAAGGAAGCTGCACACAATGACTTTTACCCCATATTTTTTTTATAAAAAATTTGATGCGCAGTTTGAGAATATGACAGTTGCTCTACATGTTTTGCACTACTAGGCATTTCAATTAGACACATTATACACTACGCATAGAATCAAAATTATGAAAATGCCGTATACCAGGGGTCTCCAACCTGTGGTCCGCCAGGTGTATCATGTGGCCTGTGGCCACATTTGTAGATTCTGTATATACAATAAAATTCCAGATTTAGGAAGTCAGGCACACCACTTATCATTATTTTCCCACATGCAGCCTGCAAACCAGCCCATGGCAACAGGTGTGGCCCTTTGTCATAAAAAGACTGGAGATCTACGCTCTAATCCAATCTGCCTTTAGCCAAATTTCCATATTTCATATGAAAAGCCAAGCTTCCCATGCGTCTGTTCCTCAACAACTTCATAAATAAAACCAACAATATCACCATACTCACCATGTGAACAAATGGTGGAAGGAACATCAGTTCCACATAATGCAAAGTCCAGAAATCCTGAACACTGATGAACTTTCAAAAAGAGTGAAACCTTTGTTACAGTACCCTTCAATGCAAGACATAACAGCCATGTAAATGAAAAGGTAATTAAAATACTTCATAATTAAAAATGCTGTTATTTTTAGGGAAAACAATATAAACATTTCACACTACATTTGGTGTAATGATCAACAGAGATGCAAAGAAAATTTAGCCTAACTTGGCCAGCATTTCATACTTTCATATCCCTAAATGATAAAAATTCTTACCTATTGTCTCTACTCCTTCTTTGTACACAGCATATAAAGACATGTTGTTAAGCACATGATTATGTTTCTTCATTATAGAAATCCTTCTCTCTAGAGCATGTGCTGATGCCAGCAAACAACCATGTTGTGCTTCCAATGGACTTTTACTTTTCACAGAATTTATTAGATCATGTACAGCTTCTTCATATGCTGCATCATCAAGTCCATGAGCAATGATGATTCCATACAAAAGTGCAGATGTCTCACGCATTTCTTCCTTGGCAGAACTCATAAGTGCCTGCAATACAGTGAAGATGCAAATAAACCACTGCCATTAATGGATCTGATCATGGTAGTAACCTTCAAAACTGGAACTAACATTCAAGAGAAATAACCTACTGACATACTGAAGGGAAACTGTTCTGCATGTATAATGGAAAATGTATACAATATCTGTATACATTAACATAAACATCTTTATTAGCTGATCTTTATATTGCTGTCAAAGTGATCCAGAGATCAATGAAATGTACTCGGGATAGCAGCCACGTCAGGTGGTTGAATGGCAAGTAAACCAAGGTTTCAAGGACCATATCTGTCCTCATCATCACGGAACTAGCAAGTATGACACAACACAATCAGCAAAATAACACCAGACACAACATCATATTAGTCTCAACGTTCCTAATGAAATATCACAGAAGATCCATGCTTTAGTCATACACTTCTGCTGGTCTGTGTCAACTGTTTGGCATTGCAGTGTACAGATGTTCACCAAATGCTGTCTGCTGTCTATAGTTTTGCTGATGGCTACAACGTTTCCAAGGCAGAAAGTGTAACTACTCATGTAGGACCACTAAACAAGGCAGGTCCACATTACTCTGCAAAACACACAGGCTCACACAAACGAACTGCTGGGCATTGACTGGTCTCATCATCTGCATTTCAGGGTTGGGTAACATTACCAATGCAAGGTGGCTTGGATTGGTCATGGCTGGAGTAAATGTGTTCAAGAGATCTTCACAGGAGATACAGATGTGCAATCAGCAGTGTTGATAACAAATGATGCACATGTGCAGAGGATACAAAATGGATTTACTGCACAAATATTGTATTTTAATAATTTCTTGATCTTCTAGACTTCAAGTTAACACAATTTTGTATGCAGAAATAATGACTGACCACTGGCTGTTATTTGTACTTTATTTGTTAAATTACATTTCAGTTCCTAAAAAAATCACTTTCTGGATCCTACCGTGGAAATTTCTGAGTGCAAAATAAGGTGTGGAGAAGCACAGATTTGCTTCCACCCAGTCAAAGATTTAAAAAGCGTCCAAACACCAACACATTATTTTGGTTGGTGGTGACTAATTTGTTTAAAAGTAATGATTTCTAACTGGTCAGTCAAGAGTGTCACATATTCCATTTCTTGGCTGGACAACCAGTCTTATTACATACAACTGCCTCCCAACTGGCTGATCAAAGAGAAAAGGTGATGTTAGCACTGGATTTAACATCAAGCCATCTATGTGTGTGAGATGAACAAATCCCTCACACTACGAGAATTATCAATGTGCAGCGGTCATTCCTAATTTTTAAGAAATGGACCATTGCTTCTTAAACTGTTTCTTTTTCTATGGTGACCAAATGAATGCTGACAGCTACAAGAACTAGAAGTTGAACCAAGCGTTGTCCTCTGTCTATCACTTTTCATTTTATAATCATCATGTGTCACAAGTCTGTACCACCATCACAGAATAGCCACAACAGTATGGCAGGCTTTGACTCCACCTGAGAAAGCATGCTGGGGCATGATCCATGGAATTGTCCTGCTTAACTCAATTATAAACAGTGAAAAATGCCGGTGAATCATTGTTCAGTCAGCATGCCTCAGTACTCTTGACGCCTGACCAGACAAACTTCTGACTTGACTGTTACTTCCCTGCATAAGTAAATAGGAGAATAAACAGAAACAGGATATTTACAACACAGGCAAACCACACCTGATATTTTAGACCCACTGTATTTCAAACCTATTCCGAAGTTGTAGAGCTAAGACACAACAGACTTACGTTACCTATATTCACCATTCTCTTACACCACACTTACTCAAAAGAATGCAAATTTTTCTTTAGTTTTTTCTTTTAACATCCAGAACATATGCCACATTCATGGACTATGTTCCTGGAACATTCACTCTTTTATGAAATTGATACACTAAAAATCACAATGTTATTTGGCAGCCATCTCCAGCAATAAGAACCTGAAAACCAATGATGCTACACCCCCAAAGTTAATATTTTCATGAGAGACTTTCACCAACTGAGCAAGCACCATGTCATACCTCAGTCACCTATTTCATACAGTAATGTTAATTGTTTTGAAAAGAACAGATATTAGAAGTAAAAAACTAACCTTTAATGGACAAATGAGATGAAGCTGTCCCATTAGTTTTGACCAAAAGGGAAAACACTGTCCCACACTGGGGATTTAAATTAAATACTGCTCTGACTGCAGCATAAATCTGGCTTTTAAAAGGCTGCACACTAAAGGCTAATGAAAGTTACGTATGTTTCAACAGCCCAACTCAACAGTTTGTATTGCTGCCATCCTGACTCTAGTGAAAGTAAAACTTTAAAAATAAACTGTGCCAGGATAGCCAATGGCATGGAATTCATACTTAACTGCATGAAAATCAGTCAACTGGATCAAAAGTGATTAGCAAGGGATGTCTCATCCTTCTTATAAAGCAGCCTAAAAACACAATCTGCCTTTCCTTTGGTACAATTACAGAGAAAGTAATCACCTTTAGCCAGTTCAGTTTATCAATAAACTTCAATGACAACAGATCAGGCACACTGCCTACTAATTCCAGCAGACAGGCCAGTGGCACAACACTGGGACTCGCTGTCAAAAGTTGTTGAGTCAAGCTCAGATACTGATCCAAAGTCTCTCTTCCGTCCTGTGTCTGGTGAAGCTGATGCAAATATCTACTGATCAGTGGTGTGAAGCAGGAAGGATGTTGAACAATTTCACGTGTTTTCAGGGGTACATCAGCACTCCGCACAAGACACAGACGCAAATAAGTCAGCATCTGTAGCAGAAAAAAATACTGTAATAACAGCTTAAATAGTACACACTTATGTAATGGCTAATCTGACAAAAATGCTGTGCATTAACCTTTATATGACCAGATTAAACTTTGCCACCTGGTTTACAAAAAACACATTATATGAACACAAAAAGATAAAATTATGAAATAAACAGCACTGTGTGGAATATAAAACAGATGTTATGCAGTATGTCTTAAAAATACAGTATATTTTCTTACTGCCTCAATATATATAATAAATAAATTAGGGGTGTTCTTACATGTGTTCACATATGCAAATGTAGGTCAGTTCAAGGTTAAGCATAAAGCTTGTACTGTTTATCAAGCAGTTGCACACTACACATTACACTTTTTTTAATAAACAGACAGTACAGTCACTGTATTACAAGCAGAACTCCACTTCTGTTTCAAAACACTATCTAATAAAACAAAATATTTTTTGACCACTATGTTCACCTTTCTTTGCAAAACTGATTTCTTTTTGTGACAGTTATAGTTAGCACATACTAATGTCTTGCACTGTAAAATATAGAAAGTGCACGCAAATTCTGTACATGGCTTCTGTACAATGAACTTACAAGAATAAGAACAATAATTTAACAAAGATAAACAAACCTGAAGCAGCAATGCACAAATTTTCACAAATGCAGAAGCCATAAGAAAATTCTAGGTGCCAAAAGACTGACAAGAAGCAAGTTCCATACTACAGACTGACAAACATTCAGTGTCACAGTAAAAGATATAGTTGCCCACTTACCATATTTTGACACTAACATGCGCACATTTAACTTTACCATCCAACAAGAAGAAACAACTCACCTCCACAAAAGTTGCAGGGTTGAATGGCAAAACGTGATTCCCCACAGCATGACGAGTAGCAGCACTTTGCATCCGAACAGCTACCCGCTCTGCAAGATACTGTGTCATATCACAGAATCGTGGCAAAATTAGCTCTCTGTTTCCATCCCTAATAACAGAACTCTTTGGTTCTTGCTGCTTTTCTCCATGTCCAGCTTTCTCCAATGATCCACTTTTCTCAGATGTCTGGCTCCCATAATTTGTGCCATATAATGCTTTCAGAGCTTCAGTAAAAACCTCATCTTTACTGAAAGCAAAAGTATTACCTTAAAAGAATATTATACTGTACTCACTGTACTAAATGTACAAAATTTTCAAAACACCTGGTATAACAAAAGGAATGTCTTGCATGCATAGTTTTCTCAGGAACATAAAAAAAAAGATAAATATGAATTAAAAAAGATACACTTGAATTTGCACACCAACACATTAGATACAAACACAACTCCAGTTAACTCGGGGTACTCAAATGCAAGTTAGAAAAACATGTCAGAAAACTACAGAAAATTCAACTTCCTTTCTGCACCATTAAAAAATGTATGTAGTAGTTACCATCACACAAGCTCATTCAATTTTTTGACTCTGCTCACTGAAAACAGTACACCTGGTCATTATATAAGCAATTCACTGGTAGCATGAACACATACTGTCATGTATACATTCTTTACCCAAGGAATGACTAGTCAAGGAGAGCATCACTTGTATTCAGTTGGAATTTTTGGCCACTTCTGAAATGTATTATCAGCTGCTGCACTTCTTCATAAAATAGCATCCCTTCACATAGGTTACGTAAAGTTCAACATAAGATAAGTTTTTCTTCACTGCAACTTCATCTCTCAGTATCTCATAACTAAATACTTTACCTTTATGGTATTACTATTTCCAGTGATGGTAAAATGCTTCCAGCTTTACATATCTGCATTGAAAACTACTTGATACTGAGAGGTTGGAGGACATATTCTGACTTGCGGTTTACAGTATTAGCAATGACAAAACTGCAACACTCAGCTAGAACATGCACATGTGCCACTCTGATCATGCCAACACATGACCAATCAAGATTAAAGATCAGACATTAACTTATCAGGTAACATATACGAAAGTTTCAACATGAACATTGAAACCTACAATCTGTTCAATCCACAGCCAGTTTCTCTAATCTGGTTTCCTATCATCTGATCACCTCCTCTATACCATTCCAAGTGGCTGAGTTCTTCTATATAATTCTATATATCTACTGTTCCCCATAAGGCAGCATTCAAGTGACACAGAACTCAACTCCAGTAACTACTAAGTAACTATTCTTTCTGTATAATAAATTACCAACAGTTTGTATCTGTTCTCCCAATACAGAACTTTTACAAACAGTATGCTCCTTTTACAATGGACTTCACTCTCTCATGAATTTAACCTTTTGGATCCGGAATTTTACATTTAAATTTTAGCACACCTGTACTTAAAATGCGAATAATACAGGAACCAAACAAGGTAGCATTATGAAATAAACGGCATTTTGAAGAGAAAAAAACGGAGATTATGCAGCATGTTT
>JGI20166J26741_10828892_pt1 | contig 14986 bp, 8 predicted proteins | sample TergutCu122P5_FD_26741 | JGI IMG/M metagenome (IMG submission 26741)
ACACATAACCCTCAGCTCCACACCAGACCAGCAACTTGAAAACCACAGCACGAAATACCACAGGCAGCAACCATTGTATAATACTCTTGAGCTCTTGATGGGCATAGTAGTGCCCGAAACATGTTGAGCTAGCAATAAGATCTGCAATAAAAACCTCTGTTGCATCTAGTTGGCATTTTATTTCCACACATTAACGATGATGCAGTCATAACCACATCAAATTACTACTGTCATGTTGCACAATACAAGAAAAATAAATAAATCAATAAAGTAATCTCCGTTAGAACCAAAAAAGTCCTAAATTAAAATATCCGACCCGTGCACCATCTTGTTAAGCAACGGTGTACACTGCAATGACAAGTGGCCCACTGCCTACAATTTTTGGAAGTGCTTATTGGTTCACAATATCAAGTCTGAAAAACAATGGGTCAATTTCAGCTTTCTGACCTCTGCAGGTCCAGTAAAGGGCACAGAATTCATTTCTGAGATGTGAAAACCCACAGGAAAAGACTCTGTTACTCCCTGTGATATGGTTATTACAACAATAATGTCAGGGCGGGACATAACCTAATGTAATCTCGAAATCATGGACAGGCCTACTTGTAAAAAGTTTTGATCTTCCTTCGATGTGCAGGCCTGACTGGCAGCAAACATATCTGTACACATACGTAAGAGGGGATTAAACTCTGAATTTACTGGATTACAGTAAAAAAATCTCACATGGAAATCATTAGGTTTATCTGAGGTGTATGTGATGCAAGGAATTTATTGTAATATTTGTAATTGAGATCAGCAAATGAGACAACTTTAGACAATTGTCCTGTAGTGTGGTATCTCAGAGTGATGACAAGGTACTGCTAACTACCCACCTACCTAACTTACTCCACTGAGCAGTCCTTCTTGTGAAGCTAACAGGTTTTCAGCTAGTGAAGACATTCCCCGCATTTTATGGAACCGGAAGGTTCATTACTGCAGTCACAAGTGCCCCCCACCTCTCCCTATCCCAAGCCAGATTGATCCAGTCCATGCTCCCCCCATCCCACTTCCTGAAGATCCGTCTTAATATTACTGTCCCACCTATGCCTGGGTCATCCAAGTGGTCTCTTTCCCTCAGGTTTCCCCACCAAAACCCTGTATACACCACTCCTCTCCCCCATACATGCTACATACCCCATCCACCTCATTCTTCTCAATTTGATCACCCTAGTTAATATTCGGTGAGCAGTACAGATCATAAAGCCCCTCATTATGCAGTCTTCTACACTGCCCCATTACCTCATCCCTCTTAGGCCCAAATACCCTCCTCTGCAGCGAATTCTCAAACATCCTTGGCCAACATTCTTCCCTCAATGTGAGGGACCAAGTTTCATACCCGTACAAAACAAAAGGCAAAATTATAGTTCTGTACATCTTAATCTTTATATTATTTGAAAGCAAACTGGAAGACAAAAGATTCTGCAATGAATGATACAAACATTCCCCAACTTCAATCTTGTCTTAATTTCTTCCTGAATATAATTTTGATATGTTAAGGTTGTTTCCAAATATCTGAACTCTTCCACCCTTTCATAGTAGCTCTTACCAGTCTTTATATTGTGACTTCGTCCTGCATTCTGATCTTGAGACATGACCACGTACTTAGTTTTATCATCATTTACTTCTAGACCAATCTCCTTACTAGCCACCGCCAAAGCTTCTGCATTTTCCTTTAAAGCATGTACACTTCCACCCAGTATATTAATATCATCAGCATAAACCAAAAGCTGATGTTTACCATGTAATTTCAAGCCATCCTGGTTTACCTGATTCCTCCTAATGACGTACTCTAAAGCAAAGTTGAAAAGAATCAGCCATAGAGCATCTCCTTGCTTGAAATCATTACTAACAGGAAACATGTCAGACAAATGTTTGCCTACCGCGACTCTGCCACAGATTTCATTCAGACACATTTTTATTAGCCTTACCAGTTTCATGGGGATACCAAACTCAATTTGAATATTATATAAGACCTCCCTTCTAACTAATCATAGGCTTTCTTGAAGTCTATAAATAACTGATGTACTGCAACAATGTATTCCCACTTTTTTCTCAAGTGTCAAGGTACAGCATGTGGCAAAAGTCTATGGTTTCAGTTTCAATTCAGAGGCACACATGCAAATTTCCAATAAACAACTGCTTTAGTGTAAAATCATGATGACAGTCATACTGCCATCCTGATGCTGACATCAGTGCCTTGAGGATATCAACTCCCTGAAATCATAAACCAGAAAGAATAAAAAACCCAGTGGGCTTAACAGCCTTTCATTAAAAAATTCTCCACAGACAGAATTAAAAAGTCTTGCTTCCTATACACTTCAAAGACAGTAAGCTCTGCAGTTTCCATGGCCAATATACGGAATTATGGTTTCGAAAAAATAGATGCGCGAATACACGTTTCAGAGACTTCGTTGTCTGTCATGACAGAGTGTTATGACTGCAGCCGTCGTACCCAAGCTGTGCTCTCACATTTCACTGTCCTTGCTCAGCACGGACTTCTCGCAGAGTGGCAACAGCTCACCACGGGTACAACACACAACTGCAACAAATCTTCACTGAAACAGCATGTCATAGCAATGTTTAAAAATCTGCATGGCTCTTCACATGGGTATACATCACACATTACAACTGTTACCAGTCCAGCTTACAGAGCTACTTCAGGACATAATTAACGGCTGGGTATCAACAGTGAAAGGCAATAAAATAATAGTACGAACAGCAATTATCTGGAAAAAAAAATGGGTTTAATCTTTCTTTAATCATTTAACAGTCTGTACCTAGAAGACCACAATCTATAAATGCATGTACACATGGTAATATCCTGCCACCGATATACTACTCAGACGGTGGCATCACACTGCACACGCCACAACCTATTACACAAAATACTACACACAGCACTCACACTTTTAAAAGGTATAACAAGAATTCATTTATAGTGATCCAATTCTGTGAATAATTAGAATTCCCAACCTCTAAAATCAATAGCTGCAGTAACATGTTTTAATGTCACAAATCACACAGCCCCCAAAACATATAATTTTACAATTCCAGAACACATAACCCTTCAGGTCGGTTCACACGATCATCACTACACATATCTCCAAAACTGCTAGAATAAGAGTGTCTGCTGTTATGGCTGCTACTTATCATAAAATGTAAACATTGTCAGCACATATGGAAAACAGACTTCCTTAATCTTTTCATGTTAAGTGCTTATAACATGGCAGGTACTAAAACATATTCCTTTGACTTAAGTTTTGTGTCACTGAGTAAATGTTGGTGGTAAACATTATCAACAATCTGAATTCTTGATAGTCACAGTTGTCAGATGTTAAGACTCAAAACATATTTTAGCAAATAAGTTAATGCCCATAATGCTGCCTAACTTTCCCCAGGTACATGATTACTATACGAATCATAACGATACAGCTGTGTTTCAGTTCCACCTGCAAGTTGTGAGCCAGCAAACAACTGCTTCTCAAAAGACCAGAGCATCATGACCAAGCTGACAATTTTTCTAGAACTTCAGCATCTTTGATACTTCACAGTGCGCAGATATAGTGATAACCAGTCACGTCTGGCCACCTCTAGGGAGTCAGACTTGACAGCTAACACTGTTCAAATGTCGAACAGCAGCACACACATTTCACTGTGCACCCAGAGTTTGTGCCGTTGGTAAGTAAACTGACTGCTTGCTAATAAACAGTCCTCAGAACTAATAGGCTGAACAACAAGAGTGGCCATTCTGCCTCATCCCCAGATCATTTCTGCTGAAAGTGGGATGCACCCTTCAGTTTCTGACAACCACTAAAAATAAATCAGACTCTTACAAAAAACACTGCAAGTCTGTCTCACTGCTACTAATTCACTGTAGGATATGGCATTTAGAGGACAAGGTGCCATGCACATTTCAATTCACTCTTTATTTGTAGCTTTCACATTTACATCTGAGTTCAAGTGATTAAACCTGAGTACCCATTTGACAGAAAGCGTAAAACTTAGAATTGTAATTTAGAGTAATGAACTAAATTATGGTCCTAACATCAGCAACACTGAAATAACACAACCAGCATAGAGTGAATGGGTGTGAAATGACTGGAGTATTTACTGAAGTTACTTCATTAACTCTTTTTAATGAACAGGTGCCCATACCCTGACAAGTCCCATCCTTTAGAAGAGCAAAGCAGTGTGGGTACAACAAAAAAATATCATTCTTATCAGACAAGCACTGTTGTGACCAAGACTGAAGAATGTTCAGCTTGCCCTGCCATTAAGTCACATTCTCACAATAAGTTCTGTCAACAGGACTGAAAACTATTGTGAGATTTAAGGTTTTCAGGTACTTAAGATTCATGGAGTCACATGGAGAGTGCCGAACGATAAGCGCACAAATATAAGACGGAACTAATAATTTACAGACGAACCTCAGGTAACTGAGAAAAACTAAGATGAAATGCAGACAGAAGATATGTCTTGGAGGAAGAACATGCGATGACACAGTAACTGCTGGTTCAAATAGGGTTGACCAATGCACCATATCTCACAAGGAAGTCATTAACACTGAAAAAAGTTGTGACAATGAGATGATAACATAAGGGGTGTCAGAGCATGGCCAATTGATGTGCAGGACAAACAGGGATATCCATCAATACACTGGTAATACAGGGGGCCAAAGACAAAATGTGAACCTTGCCCACACAGCGAGGACATAACTTTGTACAGTGTTCTCATGTTGTATCTTGAAGTTGGTATCACTGCTAGTGAAGTGAGAAATTATACCACACTTCCATTACACACCTGATACCAGTGTATCCAAAACGCTTTGATTCTGAAAATTATATTCCACTGGTACATGACATATGTGAGAGCCTGACAATTCTTTCACCTACTTATGGCACAACATGCCCCACAATGTTGCACACAATGAAAACCAGTGCATACTCTTGACTTGCTGAATGACATGTACTGAAAATAAATAAATACTATGTCCCTTTAGAACACTTGTGGAGTAAGTTTACAGACTATGTGACATGACTCACTGCATATGCTGTGTTGTAAAGCCTACCATACTAAATCAAAACTGTGATGTTGTATCAACAAGTGTTCAGAACCTAAAAACATCTAAACAGGCAAGTCTGCATGCATTCTCCAATCAATTTACCCCAACAGAAACAGCCCCTGGTGCCCACTGAATGAGACTTCCAGCAACAGGCAACATATTTACCTGAACATACGACAACTCCCTTTCATAATCTTCGATTTTCCGGAAAATACAGTGGGGTATGCTACAACAAATGAATGCTACAATGAACAGTTTTTATCAATAAAATCAGGATGCTACAACAAACAAAGATGCTACAATGAACACGGTGGAATACTATCAGCTGACGTAGCACGTGTGTGCGCATGACGTGTCAGGCCTACCCACTTTAATTATAGCATCAGTCATTGTCTTTGTTATCATTTGTATGATTCAGTTATCAGTTTATTTCACTTATCTGCTTATTTGTGCCTTTATCGCTGACAATATATCTTTTTAAATTATTCTGCTATATAATTTTAGCCATAAGCCAGCAAAATAGAGTGAGAAAGCTAGTTAACTTAAGACATTAAGAAAGAAATAATTTCCAAGCGAGAAAGTGGAAAAAGTGTAGGAGATCCAGAATAAAGCAGTCAAACCTAGATTCACTGTTTAAAAAGGTGGACAAATGCCCTCCAACCAATGAACTGCCCACAGGACAGTCATCCGAGATGAGTAGGAATGATAACTCCTCTCCTTCCACCTCTATGTGATTTTTTATGATTTTTATTAGGGAAAATTTGTTTATATTTTCACTGAGGAAGACTGTTTATGCTCTTCATGTGCATAAGATTTTTTATGCTTTTATTATGGGAAGTTCAATTATAGTTTTCACTTGGGAAAGATTGTTTATGCTTTCATATTTACATGTACAGTGTATAAAAGTTAAATAAATTATTTTTATATATTACTTTTACACTTATATTTTTGATTTTGTATCATATTTTTCCTGTTTAAATGACTGTGTTGGATGGTAACTTTGCTCTAGGCTGTGGGCCTGGAATGGATTATCCCTAAATACACATATTTCAATGTATGCTAGAATGAGCAGATGCTATAATGAATGAGGTTCTAGAACCAATTATGTTCATTCTAGCATACCCCACTGTATCTAAGCAGAATGTGTTTAAATTGTGCACACAACTTTAAGGTGACCCCCACCTCAAATTTTATATAATGAATTAGGAAAATATTTTCATCTTACATTTGGGTAAAAACATTAAGAGAAGACTCATTTTGCTTTAAGGAGGATTCAGGTCTTCTGGGGGTGTGATGCTGTGTTGGGGGGCAAGTGGTTCCCAACATGTTGAAGGAATATCTTGCCTTTCTTTTGTGGGTTCAGGGTCCTTAGACCTTCCTTCAAAACATAGGAAACCACTTACTCAGCAATGTAGTGTCACATCCCAGAAGACTGGAATTATTACTTACACCACTGTAACAACCTCAGAAGTTACTTGTCTTGCTATGTCCTCTGAAATGCAATGCAAAGCAATGCATTGCAATGCACCACTTCATGACCTGTTACGCTGGCCATACCTATAAGATCAAGACCAGCATAAAATTGGCCATGCAGCTAAAGCAAAATCTCACTGTAATTTAAGGTTTACATTACTTCTAGCACTGACTTGAAGGGTTAGTCTAGGCAGTCATACAACAACAAAAAATGTGGTCATGCAAAAGTACAGACAATCAAGACCCATGCCACCCCCCTCCCAACACCCAGTTGTAATGCAGCGTTCACGCTAGGAATTTTGTCTAATTTGGAATGCATTCAACATTATAAATAACATAATAAAAATCATGGTGCAGACAGGACAGAATACACTTTATACATGAACTGTACATTTCACACACTGACTGCAAAGTAATGGAAGAATAGTTCTTACATTTTATACAGGTGGGAAGAACTCATCACACATACAGTACAATGGGGTTTAAGGAAAAGGAATATCCTGTCCTGTAAGCCAATAAAATTGTAACACAGTGTCCATCTGCTGTTCTGTAGTCTCATCCTGATGCTTTGGAATATTGATTTGAAGGATCTTGCCATTGTACACCACTTGTAAAAACTGCTGGCTAATATGTGAGCCAACAGTCCACTTGTTTAACACCACTATATTTACAGCTCATCTTTTCGAGGAAGGTCATCATCTTCATCCTCCTCTTCAGCCTGAAAAAGAAGAATGCTTCAAATGATTTTTTTTGTATGACCAAAAAAAAGTTTTCTGGTTCATTCACAGCAAATCCCAATTATGCATCAGCATGCAACCCAACCAAGGAACATTCCTCTCCAGTTAAATCCAAGATTCAATAAGTAGTTGTGCATACAGTGAAACTTCTAGCCATCATTTCTCATTTCATAAATGCAGAAAAGTGAAAACTGTGTCAAAAGGGGTGAGGGTGAGGGTGGGGGGAAACAAAAAGTTACAATTATACATTTTCCACTTAGGCCTACACAATAATAAATACATCAACAAATAGTCACTTTGATACCTGCGTGAAAATAAATTTTATATATATAAGAAAAAAAAAAAACCGCAACTGACAACTGTTTAGTTGAAACCTTATGTTTCAGAAGAAACAGCACCAATTCCAAGCTTGGAATGTTCTGTACATCTTGCTTGCCAATGCCGCACTTGCAGAGTTCCGTAAACAGCGTAAACTTCCACACAGCTCAGCACTGGATCAGGGTAACACCTCTCGCCCTCTGCACTGCTGCTCCTGCCACCCTCTCAATCATCACGCAACTCCCCGATGCTCCACACGCCACGTGGCACACTCACCAGATACACATACGTAGGAACTACAGCTGATATCATAACTGACTAATACATCCAGATCTCATGGACAGCACTTCTCCTTCAGTACTAGGGCGCAAGGGCTTGTGTTGAGTTCGTGCCTACTGTCACAAAAACAAAAACAATTCAAAATTGTCCAGGGCATGACTGCCACGAGGCTGCTGTTGTAAAATGTATTGCTTGGAAAGCAATGACTATCAGTTACATGTGCCTTCCTAAGCACACAGCTTTTTGTACTGGCACTTTGTGTACAAGTCCTTGAAACATTCTATGATGCAAATCAAGAGGCTGTAACATGCCTATGTGTCATTTGGTGGGAAATAAACAACTCTCCAGTTCCTTAGACATGATGTATCTTGCATACAGGTGGCACAACTGTCCACCTGGAACACTCAAGGAGGTATCCAGTGCTTTTAAGAACTCCATTAAAATGGTTGTGGTACTAACATGATTTTTCATTAGCATAGTATTTCACGTGAAGTTTATCACGTGTCCAAAACAATGTGGTGACAACGATTTTCACACACAGTAGCAACGTTATCCTCTTCCTGACACTTTTCCCGTCATGGAAGGAATGCCCTTTCATTGTTGGCATGTCAGTGTTCCATATGAGCGGCAATTGTGTGTCACCTGTGTTTCATAGATCCTTCAGCTCACATCCTTCTGGTAACACTGGTAGTTACTTGTATCAGTGACATCACTGGCACCTCTTCCACCTAGCTTTTTGTATCTTTTATAATGCTGATGTTTGAATCTACAGATCCATCCATACGATACAATGCAGCAAAACTATCAACCTGCATTCTGCCTACACAGTCTGGAACAAGACCATTGGAACAGTCTCAATGTCATGCAAATGGATTTTCTTCTGTCTTCCTTTTCATACAGGACTTCCTGCACTCATAACTTTGTTTAAAGACTTTTTTCTTTGCTAAAGTGAAGTAATGATCCTGGAGCTTATGTGAAGCATTCACCTGTGTATATCCATTTATCTGTTGGACTCTTCTCCACTTCAGTGGCCTTCAACATTTCACGAAGAATTGTGACCTGCTTTGTAGGGCATGAAAAGGCAGACTGCAATGTGCAGGACTTGCATACAAGAAATTGGAACAGGAAGACAGGGATAATGACAATAAATCACACAAAATTAAATGCCAAACTCGACATGGCACAGTGAACAGGATAATGTGATATAACACTAGAGACAGCAGCAGAACGTAGCTATCAGTTCTGCCACCTTAAAACTTAAGCCTCTCCATCACCCCTACCATTCCACCACCCTTCCTCACATGGCCTTTTTGTGGCAACATCCTACATGCATTGTTACAGCTGTAACAATACTAATGAGCACATCACTGGTACTGTATGTTCAAAGAACATCACATTACTGTTGCTACTTTTTCCTCAGAAATGATAATTCCAAGAACATTGTGGGTCAGCACTGTGAATTCTGAACAAACAGCAGAGCAAAATGACACTCTGAGGAATGATATATGTAGGGTTCATATGGCACACTTACGGGGACTGGAAACACTGAACGGGACTTTCAGGATTACAATGCAGCAGAGAACAATGCATGGAAGTTTCATTTTACTGCTAAAATGCAAATAGCAAAGTATCTACTACGAAGAATATGTGCTTGACAATGTGTATTGACATTACATGTACACACATCACAAATTCTGTCAGACACTCAACAAAGTGCCATTTTAACCTTTGGTGTGTGACCTAGTAAATATCGGGTTTCTTCTGTGGCCAGAGCACTGTTTAATTTGCGTGTCCACTGCTGGACACTGTTTTCTCTTTTGAGCCTAAATGAGTTATATTTAAAGGGAGAGAGATGAACCATTCATCTGAATCAGGTTAATCTGATTAAACCAGATGTTCCAAAACCTTCTTTTTGGGGTTCAGTAAATACTAACAGAACTCTGCACTTTCCAGCATGTATGCACAAAACAAATAACTGATAACATAAAAACTCTGTATACACAACTTGGGATTACTCAGAGCAACTATTATATTCTCCCCTTCCAAACTTTCTTGGAAGTGAAAGAATGGTTGGATAGCTTGATCTGCAAGTCACATGCAGTATCCAATCTGTCTGCAACCTTTCTGTGGAAATATACTAGCATAATCTAATGGAGGCAGCATTACAAAAATTCCCAGTCTGTACAGTTCACCAAATACTGGGGAAAGGAACTGAGATGAGATCTGAGGGACACACAGGGGTGATGAATAATGCGTACAAAATTTAGACTAAAACCTCAAAAGAAAGAAATGACATCAGATGGAAGAATACTACTAAAATGGATTCTAAGAAAATATGGTAGACTGAAGATTAGATTTATCTGGCTCAGGACAGCCATCAAAGCCACACTATTCTGTTAGTAATTACCACATTTTCGAGACTGTAAGACATACCTTCCTACCTGGCAAATACCATACAAAATTCTCCTGCATTATATGGTCTGAATGGGTGTGAATATGACCCCCAGAGCAAATGAGATTCCTGCAACCCAAAGGAGGTATAATGGCGGTCATCACATGACTCGCCAATGGAGGGGCAGAAACAAAACTGCACTGATGCATGCACAAGTTGTATAGTAGTATACAATGAGTGTACTGCAAATAAATCTGTTTTCAGTAAGCGCAGGAAACAGATGCAGATTCCATGTACCACAGGTCTCACATGAAACATGAGGAAATATGTGAAACAGCTTGGTAACAGGGCAGCTAAAGGAATTTGATCAACCTTTAACTGAGAATGACAACTGACTGAAGTAGGCTAGAGGGAGAGTTAAAGAAGTTCAAGATTAAACTCCCTCTATTAGCATAATGGAAAATGGCCTGACCTAGAGACAGAGAGAAATAACTGCATAGCAGACCACAGAAACAACAGACTTCCCATGTCCACAAAAACGAACATTTCTGAAGTGAGAACATAGGTGGTTGCCCATTTTGCTGTGACAGCTTAGTGTTTACAGACATGAAAAGGCGCAAGCTGTGAAATGAGACACAGTTGTGAGGTCTGTCAAAAAATGTGAGATCAGTAATGTCCTTGATGGTAATGAAGATGATTCAGTTTTAAAGAAGTGAAAATCTACACCAGACCAGTAGCAATGATAAGTGTGACAGCAGTGATGAAGATTTTAAGTAATTCCATGACCAGTGCAAACTTCATATGTACTGCTGTGAATGTCAGCTTCAAACACGTATGAAATATTTGTTCCCTGAAGCTGCCTTCTGAAATCCTGTGTGTCTTACAGACAAAATAAAGTAACCTTCCAGGCCCATACAAGTCAGATATTTTTGGGAGTAGCCGAGTGAAGTCCCAAGAATGATTCTGCTCCATTTAGTTGAGAACAGCAGATCCTGGTGCTGTCAACATAACATTCAAAAAGAGTCAAATAACATACACGTCAGACACATCATGTCTCATACTTCTTTCATCCTGCCAAACTACCAGAAGCTAAGCAGTCACAAGAATAGAAATATGAATATTTCCTATTCCAACTTTGCTAGGAAAAAACCAGCCACATTCCAGCTGACTTTCAACGAGAAGTTGGGAAAAATAATATTGACCATAACTACCACTGGGAGGTCAAGACTAGACTACAAGCTGCGGTACCATAGGACGGATGGATAGAAGTACCACTGGGAGGCTAAGGCTCCACTACGAGCTGCAGTGCCATAGGATCGATGGACAGAAGTACCACTGGGAGGTTAAGGCTTGATGACGGGCCGTTAGTGCCATAGGATCGATGGATAGAAGCACCACTGGGAGGCTAAGACTCCACTATGGGACATAGTGCCATAGGATCGATGGATGGAAGAACCAACGGGAGGCTAAGGCTTGACTACAGGCCATAGTGTCATAGGATCGAAGGAAAGAGGTACCACTGGGAGGCTAAGGCTTGACTATGGGCTGTAGCGCCATGAGTTGGATGGATAAAAGTACTGTACCTCATCTGGAGCTGCCTGTCCATATTCTCCGCCAGATTCCAGGAACTTGGAGAGCCCTTCTAATGTCCTCTCTCCATTATAATCAATAATCTGTGTGGACAAATGACATAATTGAGATAACACAGACAATGCACTGTAGGGTGTAAAAACAGGACTTCTACGAATACATACACGTCTCACCATCATTTGATGCAAAAACTGTGAATTTCAGGGTACAAATCATAAACCATTAACTCCACAGCATAACACATAAACAGCACACAATTATTTTTATTCACCCTAGCTATCAGTGTCATGGTACACATTTCATTCCATGTCTAGTCTCCATCAGTGAATGGTTCAGAAGTTTCGCGCCCAGCAACCGTGCTGCTGGCTGCCTCCCAATCCAGCCACTTTTATTCAACAGTATTTTATGGTAAAGAAATTAATAGCAAACACAATTCAGTCTTTTCACAGGAAACAAAACAATGAGGAGAAGGTTAGAATATTCAATTTTTTGGGACATGACATCATGTAGACTGGCCCATGGGTAACAGCACTGAGTCCATCTTCAAGGTAGTCCAAGAACAGACTCTTCTTGAAATACTCCAAAGAAGCAGCTAGTACACTCCTAAAAAATGCCAGGGTTGGTGAAGCACCAGTTCAGAGCCAAACTTGGGTGTGGGAGCAGATGTGTTAATACTATGGTTCCCACAATACTTTTAAGGAAAACTGGGGACATCTTCACAAATCTCTACTAAATACCTGGGACATTTGGGAAAAAAGGGGACACATTTAGAAATCGGCTTTTCTACAGATCAGCTGCCACTCATACAAATGCAAGTGCTTTAAGACTGCCATATAAGGCACTTTTGCAAACATGCGCACATTATTTGATATTATTCATTCTGTGCATTACTCTTACAGTCAACCACATTCACCAACAAACAGACATAATTGGATCAGACACTGCACATAAATTTTAAAAACTCCTACATGTTATGGCACCTAAGTGCCATCCCCAGGGAGTCTCAAATACAAAGGAGTATGAGCACCAACACATCAATCTGTGAAGCACATGATGCCAACAGAAAATGGACTTTTGCTTGGAATTTGCCAGAATTAGAATAACCATGAATGGCATAATGCTGTCCTTTCATACTTACCATTTCATATATATATATATATATTTTATAATTTTAATACTTGACATTGTACTTCCCAGATCAATTTACTGGTGCCTGAACTCCTTTATACAAGACTCCCTGAAGATGGCCCTTTGGCACCAAAACATGCAAGAGTTTTTAAAATTATGCATAGATTGTAATCCCATTATATGCATTTGCTGGTGGATATGACCGAGGGCATTCATTCTATTTTGATCAACATTAAATGGATCCAAACAGAAAATTGTGCATTTCAGAAGCAATATTAAATGATATTTGGTAGGCAGACTGTATAACACACACAATCTGTGGCATGCTGTCATCACCACTTACATGTTAAAACTTCACAACATTGCCAACACTACCATGCATATACCTGATTGATTTCCACCAGCACATGTAGTAAACCAAAGACAACCAACACAATGAAATTGCTATACATCTGTTTAGGATACGAATAAATTGCATTATTGCAGTGTTACAAATAAAAAATCTACCAAATCAAAGAGTGAGACTTATGTGGTGTTGTCTTGTTTTTACAGAAAAGAGTTCAACGTCGATGGCATTGTTCCTAGTTTGAGATCCAGTGGAACATGTTGCCTTATTAGCTTCCACTTTGGCTAGAATGTCCATCGTTTCTTGAATAGGGAATGACTGTTTCTTCTTAGATTAATTAATTGTAATAAAAAGGAATCAGAAACCAGAAATTAAAATGACACAGTTTACTAGTTCCATCTGCAGTAAATTCACAAAGGAACAATAACACATCGAATTAATAAGGGTATGGGACATTCAGTCATTTACAATGAACATAGTTGTTGTTGTTGTTGTTGTTGTTATTATTGTCATTATTATTATTATTATTATTATTATTATTATTATTATTATTATTATTATTATTGGTATTCAGCCCATGGGCCAGTCTGGGCAGAGACCAGAGTTCAGTCAGGCAACTGGTATGACTCTGGTACACTGCATCCTGGGCAAGTTCTTAGGGGTAGCTTGCCATTGCTTTCCCCCACTTTTTAGATGTTCCCACTTTCCACCACCAGGTGCCTCCATGTCCGCCACGACATGAGAGATCCCAGCGGCAGAAATGGGAACTGTGGGTGAGAAAGCTGTCTGGCAATTTTGCCGAAATGATGACTTCCACGCCATTTAGGGATCTTTTACATTCCACAAATCTATGACATGGGACCAACGGCTTTACTTCCCCTCCAAAGGAAGGCGTGCTGAGGATTTTTTTGCCCTTAAAAATCCGACGGCTTCAGCCGGTTTGAACCCGTGAACTTGGGTACTAAAGGCCAGCATGCTACCCCTAGACCACCGAAGCCACGCAATGAACATAGTAAGAAAATAAAATACAACTGTAGATTCATAATAAAGGAACACTATCACAACAATTTAATAAGCATGTGGGAAAGTAATATGTCACTTTACAAGGTTGGCATTGATATGAAATGTGACTCCACTCTGCTGGCATGACTCTAGAGCCACAGATTAATGAAATAGTGTCTGTATATACAGGCAACAGAGATACAAAACTGTAGCAACATCTTTTACCCTGGATACCAATTGAAGGTACTTAACATGACAGCTAACAGGCCAATTTATGCTCCACTGGCATACACAAACTAAGAAATAGATACAAAGCACAAATGCATATTTCAGGAAAACATTACTTTTCTAGTGAAACTTTTGGAGGTACCACTAAAAACATGCACAGAATCAAGGAGACAGAGATTCAAGAAACATAAAATTCAAGTGCTACTGTCCTGCATGGTAGAAAGGTATCTTCCAGCAAACAAGTCTTACCCTTCAAACTTCATGGTTACACCGTGCATCAAACAATGTTGAAACTTTTTTATTACCAACTGATGCATATAATGTTAAAAAACACAGAGTTATTAAAACATTCTAAAATTACGCTCCAACATGTTTCGGTTTACGTAGAAACCATC
>JGI20166J26741_10830003_pt1 | contig 14985 bp, 12 predicted proteins | sample TergutCu122P5_FD_26741 | JGI IMG/M metagenome (IMG submission 26741)
TCGGAGGATTCGCCTAGTTGGCCTATGGCGCTCGCTTGGAAAGCGGGTTGGGTGCAAGCCCTCACGAGTTCGAATCTCGTATCCTCCGCCAGTTGATTAGCCTATTGACAAGGCAATACGGGCGCCACTGACACTCGAAGCGGCCTGGCACTGCGTCGAATGCCCGGCGGATGGATTCGACGCACCGATGCGCCACCCCCACACACGCAGCTATGTCGTCGCGCTCTCCGGGCTTGGGGTAACGGTTTGCGTCACTGTGGCCGTGACAGTGTGCTGTTCGGTCGGCCCGGGGACGGTCACGGTGACGGTCGACGTGTTCGTGACCGTCTCCGGCGGTGGAGGAGGGGGGGGGGTGGAAACCGTCACCGTGACTGTGCTCGTCGGCTGGGCGGTCGTCTGGCTGGGTGTCGGCGTCGGCGTTGGGGTTGCGCTCGGCGTCGGTGTGGGCGATGGCGTCGGTGTGGGGGTCGGCGTGGGCGATGGCGACTCCGGAGTTTGGGATTGCGTCACCGTGGGAGGCGGGACAACCACCGGCGGCTGCGTGGTGCTGTCGACAGACGTTGAGGCCACTGGGTAAAACTCGTCCTGCCCCTTCGACGTTGCACCGTGCTGGACAAGCGCCAGGACCAGGAACAGCACCGCGAGAACAACGACGGCGATCACGCCGGCGGCAGCATGCCGGTGGGCCCCGGCCGCTGCCAACAGCTTCTTGCCGAAAGCCTCGACGTCCCGAGACAACTTCCCCATGATTTTCCCCTGCTCCACCGTTCCAGTCTATTCGGCAATGCCCAGATGACGGCGACATGGCGGTCAGGCACCGCTGGACGTGTTCTCTCGAGCCGGCTGGCTACGGCGCCCGGCCGAGTCACAAGGACGACGATGGCGTGCAACGCCTCATAGTGAGGATCCGATGGCGTGCCACGCCTCATCGCAGTCCGATGCCAGCACGCGTGCGGTACGTTGGTCGTGTGGCACCCGACGACTTTGAGGCTCGCTATCGCACCCTCGCCGTCACGACGTGCGAGTGGCGGGCCTACGGTGTCGCGGACCCCGAGGCGATGGCCGACCGGGTCTTCGCCGCCCTCCGCAGCAGCCGACGGCCGACAACCCTGCGGGCGCTCTACCGCACGGTCGAGGCCGTCGTCAGCCAGGCGTACCAGGATCAGGCGAGCGGCCGCCCGCTGGTCGAAGGCATCCTGGCCGGTCAGCTCGCGGGGCTGCGTCGCACCCCAGCCGAGGCGAACGACGGCGCCCGGCTCGCGCTGTCCAGGCTGCCGGACCGCGACGTCACTGTCCTGCGCCAACGCTTCTGGGACGAGCTGTCCGACGACGAGATGGCACAGATCAACGGCCGGACCCCGGCCGCTGAGGCCGCGCTCGTCGCCACGGCCCTCGCGCACTTCGCCGCCCGGCTTCCACCTGATGTTTCCAGCGACCCGGCAGCCGCGATGCGCGCCCTGCACCCTGGCACCCACCGGCGCTTTCAGGATATCCCGGCAGCAACGGCGTGAGGGTACCGTCAGCCTAACTCCCCCTGACCCGGCCAAACCGATGACGAGTATCATTGCCGATGGACGCCGAGTGAATGGGCGCGCCGGATGACTGCCGTCCTGCATGAAGAAGGGAGAACACATGCTGCAGATCGAGCACCTGACCAAGACCTACGGCAATCTCATCGCCGTTGACGACCTGACGATGACGATCGAGGACGGCGACATCTTCGGCTTCATCGGACTCAATGGCGCCGGCAAGACCACCACGATCAAGGCCGTCGTGGGCATCCACAATTTCGATTCCGGCGACGTCTTGATCAATGGGACGTCCATCAAGCAAGACCCGACGAAATGCAAGCAGCAATTGGCCTACATCCCCGACAACCCAGATCTCTACGATTTCATGACGGGCATCAAGTACCTGAACTTCGTCGCCGACATATTCGGCGTCTCGCAGCAAGACCGCCAGGATCGCATCAAGGAATACGCCGGCGGCCTTGAACTATCGGCCGACCTGCTGTCACCCATTTCATCGTATTCCCACGGCATGAAACAGAAGCTGGCCGTTATCAGCGCGCTGATTCACGATCCGAAGCTCCTCGTCCTGGACGAGCCGTTCGTTGGCCTCGACCCGAAGGCGACATTCCAGCTCAAGGAGTATTTCGGCGAGATGACGAAGGCCGGGGCGTCGATATTCTTCTCGACGCACGGCCTCGAGGTCGCCCAGAACCTTTGCAACAAGATCGCGATCATCCAGAAGGGCGTGCTGCTGGAGGCCGGGCCGACCGAGGAAATCGTCGGCAAGAAATCGCTTGAGACCGTCTTCCTGGACCTTCTCAGCGAGGGAACGGCGAACTGATGAAGCGGTTCGCGGCGCTGACACGCGTCAACTTGCAGATGGCGCTCTACCAACTGAGCCTGGTGCGCCGTCGCACCGGACGACGCGAGGGGCACGGCTTCCAGTCGGGCCTGCTGATCGTGGTGGTGGCAATCATGGTGTATTGGGGGTTCTGGTCGCGCATGCTGACGAACAGCTTCAACCAGGTGGGGCTGCCCTGGCTGATGCTGGTGATCGGCATGCTGATCGTCTCTCTGTTGGTCATGGGGCTGGGCCTTTACTCATTCAATTCACTGCTGTTCGAGAGCGCCGACACCGATCAGTTGTTCGCCTACCCGCTGCCGAAGCTGACAGTCCTGGCGGGCAAGGCGTCTGGCATCGTCGTCGAAAACTGGATAATCGGGCTGGTGTTCTGGCTGCCGATGGTGGCGGTGTACGGCTACTACGCCCACCCGGGACCGCTCTTCTATCTATTCGCCTTGCTGACGCTGCTCGTCCTGCCCGGCATTCCGCTGTTCATCCTCGCCCTCATCTCGTATCTGGTCGGCCTCTTGGCCAGCGGCGGGCGCTGGCGCAAAATCCTGCAGGTCGTCTTGACGCTGGGGTTCATGGTCGCCATCGGCGTCGGTCTGCGCCAGGCCGTCGCCCACCTGATGGCAACCGCCCGGCTTCAGGGCGGGGCCGGCACCCTGCAAGACCAGTTCTTCGCGATGCTGCAGCACTATTACCCACCCGTCGGATATGCGATACATGCTCTTGTCACGGGATCGTGGTGGGCGATGGGCCTGGCCGTGCTGTGGAACGTCGTCCCGTTGGTGCTGATCGGCGTGCTGATCGCGGCTTCGTACTCGTGGATCCGGTCCCGCATAACGACCGTGACCCGCGTCACACGCGGACACCTGACGTACGGCACCACAACGGCGGCCCGCGCCCTGTACGACAAGGAGCTTGGCCGCTTGCTTGGCTCGCCGATGTACCTGCTGAACAGCTGCATCGGGGCAGTGCTGACGATTCTCTTCGCGTTCCTGTTCAGCATCAACACAGGCAAGAACGCCGAAGCCATGCAGCAGGCGTTGCAGCAATTGGGCATCACGATGATGCCGATCGTGCTCGTGGCTTTCATGTTCTTGCTAGCGATTGCGAATACCACGTCACCGTCCATCTCATTGGAGGGACAGAACCTCTGGATCGTCCAGTCGTTGCCTTTGGACGCCAAACAAATCCTGCGCGCCAAGCTGCTCGTCCATCTCACCATCATCCCGCCGATCCTGCTGATCAGTTGCGTGTTGACGATTTTCACAGCGCATCTGACGGTCGCCGAGGCGTTTACCGTTTTCCTGCCCTGCCTCCTGTTCACGATCGTCAGCGCGTGCCTCGGGCTGGTCTACAACCTGCACTATCACCGTTTCGATTTCTACAACGACATGCAGGTCGTCAAGAACGGCGCCAGCGTGCTGCTCACGTACGGGACGATGGCGCTGACGATGGCGGCGGCCACATTCGGCTACTGGGCCATCACCCACTGGGGCACGATGAACTTCCCGCTGTATTGGGGTGCCTGGCTCGTCGTCTTCGCGGTGGCGGCAGTCCTGTTGTACCGGTACCTGATGACCAAGGGCGTCGCGATCTTCCGCAGCATCAGCGATTAGGCCGTGCGCTCGGCGCGTCTAGCGTCCGATTGTCTGGCAACTCGCCCAGGCTCCCAGCTTGGCCTGCTGGGCGACCTGCTGTGCCTGTTTGTAGGCGTTGAACCGGGCCGGCCGGGGCTCCCCGGACGGCACCCACGCCTCGGCGTAGCCTTGGGCGACCTGGGCCAGAGCGACGTCCGGCAAGCCCACTGCCGTGGCGTCGAGGTAGGCCAGCAACCTGCCGTACTGATCCCAGGTGTCCGAGACCGGATCGGGCGTCGCGGTGACCGTCGTGCCCAGCGGCAGCAGGTGGCGCAGGTTATTGGCACCGGCGTCTCCCCCGCAGGCGGCCGGCGTGCTGCCGTGCGCAACCTCGTCGGCGTCGATGCCGAGCAGCCGGACGGTCACCTCCTGCCCGTTGGCCTGCTTGACGATGAGCGTGTCACCGTCGTCGATGTACGACACCTTGCCGGTCAGGCTGGTCACCGGCGGCGACGCCGACGACACCGGTTGACTCGCGGTGACGCTTGGGCTGGGCGGCAGTCCCAACTGTGTTTCGATGTCGTTCAGCAGCGACCCCAGCCCGAGCGAGGCGGCCCCGGCCGCCAGCACCGGGGCCAGGATCAGCAGGATGGCGCGCACGAACAACTTGGCGACCTTGTGCGTGATCTTCCACATCAGCCACACCGCGATGATGGCCACCACCAGCAGCGTCGGTCCCGTCCACTGGACGTGGGCGATCACGCCCTGCAGCCAGGGCATCGCGTCTTCCAGCCAGTTGATCATCGTTTTCATGCTAGCCTCCCGGCCTGACGCTTCTGGGTAATCGACGCCGGACGCACAGGAAGGACCGCCTCAGGCCTGCGGCCGATGCGATCCTTCAGCGCGCCCAGAGGGACTTGAACCCCCAACCTTCTGATCCGTAGTCAGATGCTCTATCCATTAAGCTACGGGCGCATTGGTGCCGCATCTACTTTACCGCGCGGGCAAGACCATCGAAAACTGACGCTGTCGCCAGGGTCGGACGGGGCGCCGGCGCGTCCGCCCCAGGACGCGTCGGTTGCCCAGCGCTTTGCCGCTCGGCTAGTGTTGTTGTGCTCGGAGACCGTCTCGACGGACTCCCAGGAGACGTCGCCTAGTCGGCCTATGGCGCCCGCCTGCTAAGCGGGTTGAGGGGATAACTCTCTCGCGGGTTCGAATCCCGCCGTCTCCGCCAACCCCGTCAGGCGCCTGGGGCCGACGCCGGCGACGCCGGTTCGACACCCGTGCCGCGCAACTTGGCTATCCAGCGCATCACCTGGTAGATGATGATCGCACCGATGGAACCGAGCGCGATGCCGCCGAAACTCGCCGACCCAAAGAAGACGGTGAAGTCGGCGATGCCCATGATCAGGGCGACGGCTGCCGTCATCAGGTTGACTGGCGTGTTGAAATTGACCTTGTTATCGACCCAGATGCGGGCACCCAGCAGGCCGATCATGCCGTACAGCACCGTGCCGGCCCCGCCCAGCACGCCAACCGGGATGGTCGCGATCAGGGCACCGAACTTCGGGCACATCGACAGCAGCAGCGCCGTGCCACCGGCCACCCAGTAGACGGCCGTCGAGTAGACCTTCGTCGCTGCCATGACGCCGATGTTCTCGGCATACGTCGTGGTACCGGACCCGCCGCCTATGCCAGCCAGTGTTGTTGCGATGCCATCGGACAGCAGAGCGCGGCCGACCGTCTTGTCGTAGTTCCTTCCGGTCATCAGCGAGACCGACTTGATGTGGCCGATGTTCTCGGCCATCAACACCAGCACGACCGGCAGGAACAGGCCAAGGATCGCCCAGTCGACTGTCGGCGTCTGGAAGTGTGGCAGACCAATCCACGGTTCTGACCTGACGCCGGAGAAGTCGAGTTGGCTACCCATCGTGTACTGGTAAACCGGACTGTTGTGAGCGTCGACGCCGACAAGTGTCGTCTTCGTGACCACCTGCACACCAAGGGCATCCTGAATGAGAGCCGCAATGTATCCCACGATCACGCCGATCAGGATTGAAAGCCGTCCGATCATCCCCTTGAAAAGCACCGTGACAAGCAGGATCGCACCGATCGTGATGAAGGCCGTCGTCTTGGCTCCCTTGACGTTGTTCCAGGCGGCAGGCGCCAGGTTGAAGCCGATCAGCATCACGATCGCGCCAGTGACTACTGGCGGCATCAGCTTTTCGATCCAGGCCGGGCCGACGAAGTGCACGAGCACACCGACCAGCGCCAACAGGATGCCGGCAGCCATGACGCCGAACAGCCCGCGTCCGACCATTGCCGGGTCGAATTGGCCATCCGCCCCCGCCGTGGCAGCAGCCAGGGGGGCGAGGAAAGCGAAGGACGACCCCAGGTAGCTGGGCAGCCGGTTGCCGGTGATCAGCAGGAACAACATGGTGCCGATGGCGGAGAAGAACAACGTCGCGTTCGGCGGGAAGTGAGTGATGAGCGGTACAAGGAACGTCGCGCCGAACATGGCGACGACGTGCTGCATGCCCATGCCGATCGTCAGCGGCCATGCCAGCCGCTCGTCGGGTTTGACGACTGCTCCCGCCGCGACGTGACGCCCATCGCCGTACAGATTCCAGATAGCCATTGGTGATCCCTTTCATTCCCGAAATCCGAATGTGAGCGGTCACCTGGCTCGATCGCTGCTGGCGGTATCCGCCAGGGCCAGACCCAAAGCCTATGGCACACCGCCAGCCGACCACGGCAACACCGCCGCGCGTCGCAAAGTTGTAACACAGACCACCGTCGCAGGACCCGCCTACACTGGGATCATGACCAGCTTGTTCGACCCCATCCGGCTTCGTTCCCTGACGATACGAAACCGTATCTGGCTACCACCGATGTGCCAATACCAGGCCAAGGACGGCGTCCCGTCCGACTGGCACATGGTGCACTACGGCGCCCGGGCGGCCGGCGGTTTCGGTCTGATCATCGCCGAGGCCACCGGAGTCGTCCCGGAGGGGCGCATCACCCCCGCCTGCTGCGGCCTGTGGAACTTCGCCCAACGGGACGCCTGGGCCAGGATCGTCGACTTCGCTCACGCCCAAGGCGCCGCCATGGGCGTGCAACTGGGCCACGCCGGTCGCAAGGGATCGTCCTGGTGGGACTTCGCCGGACGCGCCGGCATCAGCGTCCCGCGGCCGGAGGGCGGCTGGCAGACCGTCGCTCCCTCGGCCATCGCCTTCCCCGGGTACGACGCCCCGCGCGCCCTGACAACGGACGGCATCAGAGCCGTCGTCGCCGCCTTCGCCAGCGCCGCCCGCCGGGCCGACCAGGCCGGCTTCGACGTCGTCGAGCTGCACGGCGCCCACGGCTATCTGTTGAGCGAGTTCCTGTCGCCGCTGACGAACCTGCGCACGGACGAATACGGCGGCGACTTCGCCGGACGCACGCGCCTGCTGCTGGAGGTGTGCGACGCCGTGCGCGCCGAGTGGCCGTCAGAGAAGCCGCTGATCGTCCGCATCTCGGCCACCGAATGGACGGAGGGCGGCTGGACCGTCAACGACACCATCGCCCTGGTCCCGCTGCTGATGACCCACGGCGTCGATTTCCTCGACGTCTCGTCCGGCGGCAACGTGGCGTCCGCCGATATCCCGATCAGCCCCGGCTACCAGGTGCCGCTGGCGGCCCAGGTCCGCCCGGCCGGTCTGCCGGTCAGCGCCGTGGGCCTGATCACCGACCCGCGCCAGGCCCAGCAAGTGCTGGACGACGGCTACGCCGACGCCATCGAGATCGGCCGCGCGGCCCTGCGGCAGCCGGCCTGGCCGCTGTGGGCCGCCCACGAACTCGGCGCCGACGACGCGGCGGCCGGCATGATCCCGCCGTCCTACCGCCGAGGTGCCTACCCGAAGCCAAAGCCACGCTGACGAGATGGCGCGGCCTACCGGATCAACTGCACCCGGTTCGACGCCGGTTGCCAGGCATGGTCGGCCGTCAGGATCGTGGCGTCCAACCTGTCGGCAATCGCCAGGCACAGCCGATCACCCATGGATAGGTCGCGATGCTGCACCCAGAGGCGTGCGGCTCGGACGGCATCGTCCACCTCGACAGAAACGATCCCCAGACCTGCTCCGAGCAGGGCCGTCTCAGCCGCATTCCAGTCACCGCCCCGGGCCAACACCTTCGTCGCAACCTCGCACCAGTTGACGACAGTGCAGATGGCTGCCGCCCCGTCCAAGGCGTTCTCAACCTGCTGATGCCCGGGCTCGCCCCACAGATAGGCCAAGAGGGCCGAAGAGTCGACGACGATCATGTCAATGGAACCCTAGTCTCCCATTTCGGCATCGCGGCGACGCTCGGCAAGCAGCTCATCGACGGGGCTTGACGTGCCGGCCACGGATGAACGAAATCGGGCCAGCGCCTCGCGAGCCGACATCAGGCGAACGGCCTCATCGTCCTCCGAGAGAACCAGCACGGTTCCCTCCGTCCAGCCGCGGCGGGCTCGCAGGCTCTGGGGGATGACTATCCTCCCCTTCGGCCCGACATGGACGGTCATGGTGACACTCATCTTTCAAGGGTACCACTCAAACGCGACAGTGACACTCGTTGCTCAGGGGTGACTCATTGACGCCCGCCATCGCTCGCTGACAGAATCGATGCATGATCATCGCAGCAAATATCGACGGGGACTCGGTCGGCGGCGGGCTCGGACGCGCGCAGACCATGGCGATCGCCACGGTTGAGGACGGACAGATCACCTCGTGGCAGGAGGAACCCGTCCGGTGGGACCTCGCTCACGAGCAGGTGGAGTCCGGTGCCGTCACCGGGGGCGGCCACCACGCCCGCATCGTGTCGTTCCTGCGGGCACACAAGGTCGAGTTGGTCGTCGCCGGTCATGTCGGCCCACCTATGGTGCACACTCTTGGCCTGATGGGCGTCCGGATCGTCACCGCCACCGGCCCGGCCCGTCAGGCCATTCTGGACGCCGCCCGGGCGTCGTAGGGTAGGTAGCTCAGGGGAGATTGGAAGCCTTCCGCGGCGTCATGGACGTGGTCTAGAGTGGTGACATCTCACAGGGGAAGGCACCATTGAACAAGACGCTCCGGCTCGGCCTCGACGTGGGATCCACCACGGTCAAGGCCGTTGTCTTGGACAGCGACGCCGTCGTCTTCTCGGACTACCGCCGCCACAACGCCGACGTGCGGGGTGAGTTGCGGCGCCTGCTGGCCGACATCGGCGAGGCCTTCCCGCGGGACGTCCTGGAAGTGGCGATGACCGGCTCCGGCGGTTTGAGCGTCGCCAAGATCATGGGCGTGCCGTTCATCCAGGAGGTCGTGGCGTCGACCACGGCCATCGAACGGTTTCACCCCGAGGCCGACGTCGTCATCGAGCTGGGCGGCGAGGACGCCAAGCTGACGTACCTGCACCCCGTGCCCGAACAGCGCATGAACGGCACATGCGCCGGCGGCACCGGGGCGTTCATCGACCAGATGGCCACGCTGCTGAAGACGGACGCCGCCGGGCTGGACGACCTGGCCGCCCGCTTCACCAACCTTTATCAGATCGCGTCGCGGTGCGGCGTCTTCGCCAAATCGGACGTCCAGCCGCTGCTGAACCAGGGCGCCGCCCACGAGGACATCGCCGCGTCGGTCTTCCAGGCCGTCGCCACGCAGACGATCGCCGGGCTGGCGTGCGGGCATCCGATCCGCGGCACCGTCATCTTCCTCGGCGGGCCGCTGCACTTCCTGCCGCAACTGCGCGAAGCGTTCCGCCGGGCGCTGGGCGACAACGTTTCCAGCTTCATCACGCCGGACGACGCCCAGCTGTTCGTCGCGCTGGGGGCCGCGATCTCGACGACGGAGCCGGCCCTGTCGCTGCCGCACATCGCCGCCAACCTCGCGTCGGCCGACGGCTCCAGCCTCGACATCAAGACGATGCGTCCCCTGTTCGCCGATGCGGCGGAGCGCGCCGAGTTCGACGCCCGTCACGGGCAAGAACTCGTCCACCAGGCGTCGCTGGACGACGCCGCCGGCGGGCTGTTCCTGGGCATCGACGCCGGTTCGACGACGATCAAGTCGGTCGTCATCGATGACCAAGACCGCATTCTCTTCTCGACGTACGGCTCGAACGAGGGCGACCCGATAGCGGCCGCCGTCGCCATCGCCCGGCAAATCCGCGCCGCGCTGCCGGACGCGGCCTGGATCGCGCGAGCCTGCGTCACCGGCTACGGCGAGGCGCTCGTCCAGGCGGCGCTCCACGCCGACGAGGGCGAGATCGAGACCATGGCCCACTACCGGGCCGCCATGAAACTGGCGCCGGATGTCACGAGCGTCATCGACATCGGCGGACAGGACATGAAGTTCCTGAAGATCCGGAACGGCGCCGTCGATTCCATCGCCGTCAACGAGGCCTGCTCGTCCGGCTGCGGCAGCTTCCTGCAGACCTTCGCCGCCACTATGGACGTGCCGATCGAGCAGTTCGCCGCCGCCGGCCTCCAAGCCGTCTCGCCCGTCGACCTCGGCTCGCGCTGCACGGTCTTCATGAACTCGTCCGTCAAACAGGCCCAGAAGGAGGGCGCCAGCTTGTCGGACATCTCCGCCGGGCTCAGCTTTTCCGTCGTCCGCAACGCGCTCTACAAGGTAATGAAGTTGCGGGATTCCGGCGACCTCGGCCCGGTCGTCGTGGCACAGGGCGGCACCTTCTTGAACGACGCCGTCCTGCGCGCCTTCGAGCTGCTGACCGGCGTCCAGGTGATCCGGCCAAACATCGCCGGCCTGATGGGCGCCTACGGCGCTGCCATGACGGCGAAGATACACTGTCCGGTCGGGGTGCACCCATCCGTGGTAGGGGTGGGTTCTGGGGCGGCCGTCTCTGATGGATCGGCTTTCGTCGCGCAGGTCACTGCGGGCCGCGACGAGTCCACCCCCGAGCCTGTGCTCGTGAAACCCGATCCATCCAAGTCGACCGCCAGTGGAAGCGCCGAGGCGACGTGTGCAGTGGTGAGTCCTTTCATGACGCGGGACCTGGACGCGTTCAGGGTGGAGTCGGAACAACGGACGTGCCAGATCTGCGCGAATCACTGCAAGCTGACGATCACAACGTTCGACGACGGGGCGCGCAACGTGTCGGGCAACCGATGCGAGCGGGGGGCGTCCCTGGAGGCAAGACCGGCGAAATCGGGCATCCCGAACCTGTACGACTACAAATACGACCGCGTGTTCGATTACCGGCGGTTGGCCGTCGACCAGGCGCCGCGCGGTGTGATCGGTGTGCCACGGGCGTTGGGCATGTACGAGGACTACCCGTTGTGGTTCACGATATTGACGCGGCTCGGATTCTCGGTGCTGCTATCCGGACGATCCAGCCACGCGCTGTTCGAAAAAGGCATGGAATCCATCCCGGCCGAAAACGTCTGCTATCCGGCGAAGCTGGCTCACGGGCACGTCGAATGGCTGCTGGATCACGGTGCGAAGACGATCTTCTTCCCGGCCGTCAACTACGAGAAGGCGCAATTCGAGGACGCCGACAACAACTACAACTGCCCGATCGTGGCCTATTACCCGCAGGTCATCGACAAGAACATAGATCGTGTGCACGAGGACGGCGTCAACTATCTGGTCCCGTTCGTCAATCTGAACAATTCCGAAAACCTTACCAAGCGCGTGGCGGAGATCTTCGCCGACTGGGGCGTGACGCCGGACGAGGCGGCGGCCGCCGTCCAGGCCGGCTATAAGGAATTGGCCCGCTGTCAAGCCGACATTCGCGCCGAGGGCGACCGCGCCTTGCAATACATGCGCGAGAATGGTCTGCGCGGCATCGTGTTGGCCGGGCGCCCGTATCACATCGATCCCGAGATCAACCATGGCATCCCGGAGACCATCACCAAACTCGGCATGGTCGTGCTGTCGGAGGACGCCATCACCACCGGATTGACCAAGACCCACCTCGAGCGGCCGATCCGTGTCATGGACCAGTGGACGTACCACTCCCGCCTGTACGAGGCGGCCGCCCAGGTGCGCGCCACGCCCGATCTCAACCTCGTCCAGCTCAACAGCTTCGGCTGCGGCGTCGACGCCATCACCACCGACCAGGTGCAGGAGATCCTGGAATCCGCCGGCGACGTCCATACCGTCATCAAGATCGACGAGGTCTCCAACCTCGGTGCCGCCACCATCAGGCTGCGGTCCCTGAAGGCGGCGGTAGGTGATAGAACGTCAGACCCCCGGCCTAGGCCCGTCACCACACTTCAACACGCGACCGGGTCGGCTGAATCGGCTTTCACGAGCACAGGCTCGGGGGTGAACTCGCGCGGTCCGAAGGAGCGCCGAGTTTGGGGGCCCCCCGAAGCGGAGGGCCGCGATAGGATGCCGCAGGCATCGCGGCCCGCAGTGACCTGTGCGACGAAAGCCGCTTCAGCGGAGCCGGTTGCCCCCGACCACATACCAGTCGTACCAGCCGACCACAAGCATCCGTACACGAAGGAGATGAAGGCGGCGGGTTACACGATTTTCGCCCCGCAGATGGCGCCGATCCATTTCCGCATGCTCGGCCCGATCTTCCGGCGGGCCGGATACGACGTGCAGGTGCTCGAGCACGCCAGCAGTTCGGACGTCGAATGCGGGCTGAAGTTCGTCCACAATGACGCCTGTTTCCCGGCCATCATGGTGATCGGCCAACTGATCAACGCGTTCGTCGAGGGCGGTGCGGACCCCGATCGCTCGGCCGTCATCATCACCCAGACGGGAGGCATGTGCCGGGCCACGAATTACGTCGGCATGCTGCGTCGCGGGCTGAAGCAGGCTGGATTCCCCCAGGTGCCGGTGCTGGCGCTGTCGACGCAGGGTTTCGAATCGAACCCCGGTTTCAGGATCACCGCCCCGATGGTGCACCAGGCGCTGCAGGCGATCACGATCGGCGACTGCATCCAGAACGTCCTGCTGAGGGTGCGTCCATACGAACGGGACGAGGGGTCGGCCAACGCGCTGTATTCCCGCTGGGACGCGATAACGCGCGAGTACTTCAGCGACCGAGGCCATTCCGCGACCTACGGCGGCACGCTGAGCTACAAGAAGCTACTGCGAGAATTGGTGCGCGAATTCGACGCGCTGCCGCTGCTCGACATTCCGCGCAAGCCGCGCGTCGGCGTCGTCGGAGAAATCCTCGTGAAGTTCCAGCCGGACGCCAACAACAATGTCGTCGGGGTCATCGAGGACGAGGGTTGCGAGGCCGTGTTGCCCGGCATCACCAGTTTCCTGATCTATGGCATGGCGCCCGCGCAGTGGCGTCTGGACAATCTGGGCGTCGGTTCGAAATGGGGAGTACGGGGCAACAAGCTAGCCGTCCGATTCATCGAAAGCTACGCGAAGCCGATGATCACGGCGCTGAGAGCGGCGGGCGACAAGTTCGGCACGCCGGAATCGATCTATGAAATCCTCGACCGCGCGACGGACGTCATCTCGCCTGGCACGAACGCCGGCGAGGGCTGGTTCCTGGTGGGCGAGATGATCGAACTGATCGAATCAGGCACGCCGAACATCGTCTGCTGCCAGCCATTCGCCTGCCTCCCCAACCACGTCGTCGGACGCGGCATGTTCCGCGAATTGCGTCGTCAGCATCCAGAAGCGAATATCGTCAGCATCGACTACGATCCGGGCGCCCCCGAAGTGAACCAGTTGAACCGCATCAAGCTGATGGTCGCGACGGCCCACAAGAACGCCGGCAGGCCCGGCACGCTGGCCCGTTGGGACGACGAGGCGGACGCCGAGGCCGAGGCCTTGGTATGAACCAGGGGCCTCGCCCACAGCGCCATCGTCCAGTCTCGCACTCGCCCATGCACAATCTTTGCGCCGGCGACACCTTCAGGGCCTGCGATCGCTCAGGCCAGCGGCTCAACCCAAGCCATTTGGGCGACCATCACACCATTGTCCCGACTGATCACCTGAGCGCGCCCGGGAATGGCGCGACGGAACTTGACACCAGGCAACACCTGGCCTTCATCCGGGCTGCCTGACAGCAGGACGCTCATCGTGCCGAGTTCGATCAGCCCCTGCAACACCGGCTCGAAGAGCTGCCTGGATACACCGCCGCTGCGCCTCGCCAGCACGACGTGCAGACCCACATCACCGGCTTGAGCCAACAATTGCTGCAACCCCGCGGCCGGGTTGCCAGAAGCCGTCGCGACCAAGTCGTAGTCGTCGATGATGACCCAGGCCTCCGGTCCACTCCACCAGGACCGCTTCCGCAATTGTTCGGCGGTCACATCACGTCCTGGCAATCGCGTCTGCAGATACTCAACAAGTCCGCCCAACATGTCAGCGACGTCGTCGCGCGTGGCCAGATATCCGCCGAGATAGTCTTCTGGGACGATTCCCAGCAACGTGCGCCGCAAGTCGACGACGTATACCTGCGTCTCACTCGGTGTTGTGGTTCGGGTTATCTCATTCACCAAGGCACGGAGCAACGTGGTCTTGCCCGACTTTGTGTCACCCAAGACGATCAAGTGATGATCCACACCACGGTCGAATGTCAAGACATCCAGATGGCGCTCCTCGAGCCCGAGGATCATGGCCTTCTGCTCAGGGGCTCTTGCCCGCAGTTCGTCGAGCCCGACCTTGACCGGAAGGAGCTTCAATCGTTGGGCCGGTGACCCGGACCAGGCCTCGCTGATTCGACGCAGCGCGTCCGTCACACCGTCGCCGAGGCTTGCTGCGTCAGACACATGGTCGACGCGCGGCAGAGCCACCAGAGCATGATGCTTTTCCACTTCCAGACCGCGCCCGGGACGGTTCTCCGGCACCAGGGTCGCCAACTTGCGGTCGATCGCCGAGTCGGTCGGATCGCCCAACCGCAATTCGAACTTGGTTCCCATCACGTCGCGCAGCGGTTGGCGCAAGTCCATCCAACGTCCGCTGGCAACAGCCACATGGACGCCATACCCGAGGCCGCTCGTCGCAATGTATGATATTCCCGGGTTGCATGCGCAGGGTTTGGATGGCACTGGGGTGACGATCGCGTTCATTGACGGGCCGGTCGATATGAGTTTCCCCGAGTTGGC
>JGI20166J26741_10831114_pt1 | contig 14984 bp, 20 predicted proteins | sample TergutCu122P5_FD_26741 | JGI IMG/M metagenome (IMG submission 26741)
GGCGATGCTGTCGGCTTGTTGGTGGGCGGTGACCATGGCGCCGCCGTCGACGACGAGGCCGGCGACGGCGAACATGACGACCATGAGGATGACGGTGTAGAGGGTGGTGGCGCCGCCGGCCTCGGGGTCGCCGTGGACATGGGGGATATGGGGGCGTGGCATGGCTTTCATGGTCGGCTCCTGTAGCGGTCGAGGGGGGAGTCGGCGGCGGCGTGGAAGGTGATGGTGCCGGGGATTCCGGGGACGGCGAGGCGGCCGGCGTCGATGGTGCAGGCGACGGCGACTCCGACGCGGGCGGGTTGGCGGGCGGGGGCGGCGAAGCCGGTCGTGTCGACGGCGACGGCGGGCCGGCAGCCGACGCGGGCCAGGAGGGCGGCCGCTTGGCCGTCGGCGGCGGCGCGGGCGGCGGCGGGGTCGCGGGCGAGGGAGGCTTCGCGGGCGGCTTCCCAGGCGGCGTGTTGGACGGCTTGGCGGGCCAGGGCGGCGCGGCCGGCGAAGACGAGGAGGGCTGCGAGGAGGAGGAGGGCCGGGGTCAGGATGGCGGCCTCGAGGGTGGCGCTGCCCCGTTCCGGGGAGCGGGGGGGGCGGGGGGCCGTCATGTGCGTCTCTCTATCGGGAGTGTGGCCGTTTGGCTGATGTGGCTGGGGAAGGCGGGGGCGAGGGTGAGGACGTCGGCGTCGACGGTGACGGTGATCTCGGCGGCGGTCGCGGCGGCCCGGACGGAGGGGTTCTTGATGAGGCCGCGGCCGGCGGCGGCGGCGAAGTCCCGGCCGGCTTGTTCGGCGGCGGCGGTCCCGGCCCCGTAGGCGGCGCCGGCGGCGGCGGCTTGTTCGGCGGCGCCCTGGCAGACGGTTCTGCCGTGGGCCCACAGGCCGAGCTGGAGCAGCCCCCAGACGAGGACCATGAAAACTGGGAACACGATGACGGTTTCCAAGGTGGCGGCCCCCCGGTCCCCCCGCGCCGGGCCGGCCGCGGGCCGCTTCTTCCTGCCGGGCATGGACGCCCGGCTAACCTGTGGGGATTTGGGCGCCGAAGTTGTTGATGGCGGCCACGATGAGGGTCGCCACGATGACGGCCGCGCCGCAGACGATGGCGGCGATGATGACGTATTCCAGGGTGGTGGCCCCGGCTTCTGGCCTTTCGCCGGCCACGCGTCGGTACCACTTTTCGATGGCGGAGAAGATTCTTCTCATTTCATTCGTTGTCCTTTCTGTTCCGGTCGACCGTTTGGCTGGGTTTTATTGTCCCACAGGGCTCCGGCTCGCGCCGTGGGCGTGTCCGGGGGTCAGGCGGCGGACATGAAGGTGATGACGGCGGGGGTGGCGACGATGGCCATGAGGACGAAGGCGAGTATGGCGGTGACGGCGGTCATGCGTTCGCTGGTCTGGTTGGCCTCGGCCATGGCGGCTGCGAGCCTGGTCTGTCTCATGCCGGCGGCTTGGGCGACGAGGGCGGTGTAGACGGCGGCGCCGTGCTCGCCGGCGGCTCTCATGGTGTCGGCGAAGCTGGCGAGGTCGGCGAGGCCGATCCGCCGGCCGAGCCGCTCGACGGTGTCCCAGGCGGTGGATCCTTCCCAGCGGGACAGTTCGAGTTCTTGGTGGATGCGTTGGAAGATCCACGAGTCGCCGCCCCGGGCGGCGTTCTCCATGGCCTGGCGGACGCCGACGCCGGAGTGGTGCTGGGTGGCGACGAGGTCGATGAAGACGGCGAAGCCGTACCGGAATTCTTCCCGGCGGGCGGCGGCGCGTTGCTTGACGTCGATGGCGGGCAGGAAGCTGGCGGCCAGGCCGGCGGCGAGCGACAGGCCGACGGGGACGACGGCCGGCGGTCGGAGGCCGGCGGCGACGAGGAGGCCTGTGAGGATCCCGGCGAGGGCCGCGGCGCCGGCGGCGGCCGTGACGCGCTGGCCGAGGAACCTGGCGGGGGGGATCCCGAGGAGGTCGAGGTCTTCCGCGGGGAGGGCCGCGCCGGGGAGGAGCCGGATGGCCCGGGCGCCGACCCTGTCGGGCAGGCCGGCCAGGCCGGCCCGGCTCGGGGTCTCGGCGGGGCGGGGGCCGGCCGGGTCTCCCCTGAGGTTGGCGAGGGCGGCTTTGAGGCTGATCTGGGCGGGCAGGGCGGACAGCAGGAGGAGGGCCGCGCCGAGCCCGGCCACGCCGCCGGCTAGGAGCGCCCATTGCAGGGTGGTGGCGCGCATGTCAGCGGGCCTTCTGTTTTTCCGGGTCGAACAGGAACCGGGGGGCGGGGGGGACGCGGCTCATCCGTTTGACGAGGAGCAGGACGGCCACGTGGAGGCCGAGGAGCGCGACGAGGGCGGCCTGGCCGGCCGGCGTCTTGTAGGGGGCGATGTAGGAGCCGGAGAAGGCGAGGCCGACGAGCACGGCGACGGTGACGAGGGTGACGCCGCGGGTGGTGGTGCGGGTGGTGGCCCGTTCGGCGAAGGTGCGCTGGCGTTCTTTGACGCTGTCGGCGACCGAGTCGGCGAGGGCGGTGAGGATGTCGGGGAGGCCGTCGGCGCGCTGGCGGGCGCCGAGGGTGAGCGAGGCCACGATCTGGTCGCCGACGGCGTCGTCGAGGTCGGCGGCGAAGTCTCTGAGGGCGTCGGGGGTGTTCCAGTGCGCGTTGAGCCGGCCGACGAGCCGGGCGACTTCCGGGCGGACGGGGTCGGGCGTCGACGGCAGCGACAGGGCGACGGCCTGTTCGAGGCTCATGCCGGCGGTGAGGGTCCCGGACAGTGTCCTGGTCCACTCCTCCATGGCTTTGAGTCTTTGGATCTGGCGCGGCTCGCCGCCGGAGGACAGCAGCCAGGGCACGCCGACCATGGCGGCGGGCAGGAGGGGGATGGCGACGACCCAGCCTCCGAGGGCGGCGGCCAGGACTCCGGCGGCCAGGCCGGCGGCGGCCAGCGCCCTGGTGCGGGCGGGGATCCCGGACCAGCGGCGGCGCAGGCCGTCGGCCCGGCTGGGACGTCCCAGGGGCGCGTCGACCGGGCTGAGGCCGAGGGCGGCGAGGAGGATGCCGCTCCCGACGAGGGCCGCGCCGACCATGGCGGATATTTCCAGCCTCATGGCCGGCCCCCCGCCGCCGTGTTGAAGCCGGCCGGGTTCCAGCCGTGCCCGGCCAGCCGGGCGCGGAGGTGTTCCGGCATGGTCCGGGGGGCGGCGGGGCCGGCGGCGCCGGGGGGCCGGCCGAACACGTCGGTGCGCTCGAATTTCCCGTCGACGTAGCCGACGGCGAGGACCTCGGTGACGACTTTCCGGGTGCGGCCGCCGCCGGTCTCCTGCCGGATGTGGACGACGAGGTCGACGGACGTGCCGAGCGCCCGGACGGCGTAGGCCTCGGTGGTGCCGTCTTCTTGCGCGCAGGTGACGAGTTTGTCGAGGGCCCCGCCGGCCGAGTAGGCGTGCGTGGTCGACAGCGAGCCGGTGCCCGATTGCATGGCCTTGATCATGGGGATGATCTCCCGGCCGCGGACCTCGCCGACGATCTGGCGGGACAGGGATTGCCGGAAGGAGGCGAACAGGGCGCGGGACATGTCGAAGTCGCCCTCGTGGCTGCCGTCGGGGCGGGGGTCGCCCTGGCCCTGCCTCTCGTGCCAGGCGATGACGACGGGGTGGTTCCCCGACTCCCGCAGGTATAGCTCCTGCTCGGTCTCGAAGGTGCCGAGGGCCTCTTCGGGGGGGATTTCCGAGCAGAGGGCCCTCAGGAGGGTGGTCTTGCCGGCGCCCATTTCCCCGGAGACGACGATCGACAGGCCGGCCCTGACGGCGGCGGACAGGAATTCCCGCAACTGCGCGGTGATCGTGCCGAGGTTTTCCAGGTCGGCCAGGGTGACGCGGCGCAGGCGGTGGACTCGGAGGACGACGTTGAGCCTGTCGGTGACGCTGGGGTGGGAGGCGTTGAGGCGGACGCGGCCGTCGTCGACGGACAGGTCGAGCACGGGTTTCGACGCCGAGAACGCCCGGGCCGGGTCTTGCCGGCCGGCGATGAATTGGAGGAGGGCGATGAGTTCGCCGACGCTGCCGGCGAGCGGGGGCCCCGCTTCCGCCGGCCGGCCGGCCGTCTGGATCCTGGTGGCCAGGCCGTTGTCGGGGGTGCCCATGATCCAGACGTTCTCCACGTCGGGCAGCTCGATCAGCGGCTGGATGGCCCCGAGGCCGAAAAGCGCGTCGAAGACCGCCGCGGAGACGGCCGGCTCGTCGAGCTCCTCCCGTTCCCCGGCCCGGATCTGGGCGGCGACGTGGTCGCCGATGACCCGGTCGATGTGGCGGCGGGCGGCGGCTTGTTGCCCGTCGCGGGACATGCCGGCGGTGTCGGGGTCGTCGGCCAGGAGCCTGGCGACTTGTTCGCGCAGGCCCGCGACGAGCGCCCAGTCGACGCTGGCCCGTCCTGGCCCGGCGTGTTCCCGCCCGGGCGCGCCGCGCAGGGGGTAGGCAGCCGGCGCGGGGGCGGGGCCGGGCGGCGGTTCCGGGGCGGGGGGGGCCGTCCTCAGCCAGGGGATCTGGCCGAGAGGCGTGCCCGTCGGGGGCCCGGCCGTCGGCGTCATCGGCCGGCCTCCGTCCGGGCGGCGAGGCGGGCCAGGGCGGGCGCCTGGGAACGCAGGGCGCCGGTCAGCCGGTCGCGGGCGGCGCGGCGCGGCGCGGGGGCGCCCCTGCTGTAGATGGCGGCGGCGGCGGGGTCGAGGGGCAGTTCCGCGAGCACGGGGACGCCGAACTGGCCGCCGATCTCGCCGGCCGAGTAGTCGTGGCCGGGGCCGATGAGGAGGAGGCCCGCGGCGGCGGGCTGCTGCTCGTCGATTTGTTTGAGCCACGGGACGGCGGTCCCGGCGGTGGCGATGGCGGGCAGGTCGCAGCGGGTGGCCAGCAGGGCGACGTCCGCGAGCATGGCGAGCACGCGCGGGAAGTTGGCCAGGCCGAGCCGGCCGGCGTCGATGACGACGTCGACGCCGGCTTTCCCGAGCCGCCGGAACTCCTCGAGGAAGGCTTCCCAGTAGGCGCCGACGGTGACGGCCTGCTGGCTGTCGCGGATGGCGGGGATGAGCCGGGCGCCGCCCGGGCCGAGGGGGACGGCCATCGCGAGGAGCGTCTGGCCGAGGCGGCCGGCCCGCGCCTGCACGGCCAGGTCGGTGACCGTCATCGTTTCGGGCGGGGGCATGCCCCGCAGGTATCCGGGGAGGATGCCGGACGCGCCGGTCGGGTCGGCCTCGACGACGAGGACCTCCCGGGGCCAGTGCAGGGCCAGCCCGACGGCGCTGGCGGTGACCCCCGGGGAGCCGCCGGCGGAGAAAAGAGTGGTGACGGACACGGTCAGGGCTCGCTGTCCCAGAAGGCGGCGATCTGACCGCCGGCGACGAGCCGGGCCACGGCGGCCGCCTGGTCGGCCGGCACGGTCACGTCGACGACGGCGCCGTCGCCGGCCGTCGTGAACTGGACGACGGTCGCCCGCCATGTGGCGGCGGGGGCCGCTCCCCCGCCGGGCTGGGCGGCGGCCTGGTTCTGCGCGGGGGTCGAGACCAGGGTGATGGGCTGCCCCATGCGGGGCGGGGTGGCCGGCATGTTGACGCCCGGCCGGAGGAGGATGCCGACGACGGCCTGCCCGGCGGCGGGCAGCAGGTCCGAGGTCACGGAGCCGCCGGCGACGGGCACCCCGCCGGGGATGTCGGTGGCGGCGCGCCGCCCGACCAGCCCGTCCAGGCCGGCGGCGGGGACGGTGTGGCCGGCGACGAGGGAATCTTGCTTGACCTCGCTGACGGTGAGGTCTTCCCGGGCGATGGTCTGGCCCCTCGGGATGGTCCTGACGGCGACGACCACCGAGGTGGTGTCCTTCAGGTTGGCCACCACCATGTAGGACACGAACGCGCCGACGACGACGAGGAGGGCGCCGGCGGCGACGTAGGCGGGCCGGCGGCGCAGGCGCGGCTGCGCGGGGGGGCGCGGAGCCTCCTCGGGGCTGTCGCCGTCCGACCCGCCCCGCTGGCCGGGCTGGCCCGCCGCGGCCGGGGTTTTCGGGATCCGGATCAGTCTCACGGGTCACTCCCCCCCTTGCTCTTGTTGTTCCCTGTACAGGCGCAGGGCCACGTCGAGGAGCTGGCTCCTCGTCTTGGCGCCGTGCTTCTCGACGAGGGCGTCGATGGCCTTCAGGTTGTCGGCGCCCATGGTCAGGTTGAGCGGCCCGTGGGCGCCCGTCTTGATGCCGGTGGCCTCGACGGCGAGGGGCCCCGGCCGGCCGATCTGGGGACGGTTGGCGGCGGCGACGGCTTCTGGGAGGCGGTCGGCGGTCGCGTTGACGGCTTGGACGACGACGTTCATGCGGGAGACGCCCTGCTCGGCGGCGCGGTCCGCCGCCCATTGGGCCAGGTCGGCGGACACCGAGACGGTGGTCCGCGTCTTCCCGCCCCGGCGGGGTTCCGCCGGGGCGGCGGCCTGGGCCGGTGGGGTCCCGGCGGCGGGGCGGGCGCGCCGGGCCGGGCCGGCCGCTTCCGCCGGGGCGGCGGGGCGGCGGAACTGGCGGAGCAGTTCGTCGTCGGCGGGGACGGCCCCTTGTTCGGGGTCGGTCCGGCCGCGCTGGGCTTGGGCGGGGTCCGGCCTGTTCTGCATGGTGTTCAGCCTTCCTGCTGGATGATGGCGCCGATGACGGCGCGGGTGAGCCGGGCGTAGTCCCCGGCGAGGGCCGCGGCCGTCTCGGCCCGGGACTTCGCCAGTTCGGCGGCGAGTTCCGCGACGGTGAGGCCCCGCTCGCGGCACGCCTGGGCGACCGCCCGGCTCCACCTGACGGTGATCCGGCCTTCTTGGTCCTCCAGCCTTGGGACCTTGTCGACCCCGTCGAGGCGGGCCCGCAGGATCCTGGCCACGCGCGTGGCGGTCACGTCGACGCCCCACTCGAAGAAGCCGAGCCAGCGCAAGCCGGGGTTGCACTGCTCCCGGACCTGTCGTACTTGGGGCCCGATATTGAGCAGGGCCGCGACCGAGCTGGCGGTGTCGGCGCCGACGGGCACGAGGACGTGGCCGGAGACGGCCAGCCCGATCTCCTGCAAGACGGAATTCCCGGGCGGGCAGTCCACCAGCACCAGGTCGTAGCGGGCGGACAGTCCCGCCAGGCACGACCGCGCGGCCGCTCGGAGATCGCCGTGCCGCGCCGGCCCGGCGGCGCCGTTGAGGACGTTGAGGTAATTCCCGCCGGGGACCCAGTCGATCCCCTTCCGCGCCGCCACGACGGGGGGCTCGCTCCCGTCGAGGAGGGCGCCGAGAAAACCCCTGCCGTGGTCGTTGCCCGTCGCGGCCGGCGACCCCGGGCGGGCGTGGGCGCCGAAGTCTTCGGCCGTGCTCCCCTGGCCGTCGACGTCGACGACGAGGACGGCCAGGCCCATCCCCGCGGCCGCGGCCGCGACGTTCACGGCTGTCGACGTCTTGCCGACGCCCCCTTTGCCGCTGGCGACGGCGACGTTGCGGCCGAGCATCCGCCCCAGGTCGGCGTCATCCATGCTGGTCCCTCCTCGGCGGCGCGGGCGCGCCTCGGGGCCATCCTACGCGCGCCGGCCCGGCGGGCTGCGGACACACGCCGGGCGGCGCTCTGGCGCCAGGCGGGAGCGCCGCCGCCCGCCCGGCCCTCCCACGGCGCCGGGCGGCGTCCTGACGTTTGTGCGCGCGCGGGCGTCGTCGGCGCGCCATAGTCCCGTAATAGCGTCACCAGTGTTCCGGCAGTGTTTCGACGGCGCGCTCAAGGGCTGGCGCCCGCCGTCCGACCGTCGCCTGACAGACGCAGGACGCTCGTACACCCGCCTGGCGACCCTTCCCCGCCGCCGTTGCGACAGGGCCCCGGCGGGGTTTCGACCGCCCGCCGCGACGCCCACACCCGACGGGACAGCCGCTGGCGTTCCCGCGTCCACACGCTTTCGGGCGCGGGGTTGCGCGCTTCCGCCCCGGGGGCGATACTCTGGTGAGGCCCTGTTACCAGCGGGGCGGCCCTCACCAGGCCGAGATGATCCGGGAGGTCATGATGCCCACCACAACCGCCGTCGCGCCGTCAGCCGTGTACGCTGAGACCACTGAAAGCACCCACGGTGCCAGCGAGACCGCTGCGCCCGGGGGGGCCGCCGCGGCGGGCCCCCCGGGCTCTTTGCTTAGCCCCTGGCTGTGCGCCGGGCGACCGTGGCCCGGGTGGGTGCCCGATCACGAGGCGGACGTCGTCCCGGTCGAGCTGCACCGGGTCTGCGCCCGCTGCGGCACCCGGGCGCTGTGCCTGGTGATGGGCGTCGGGGAGCGGGGCTATTGGGGGGGCGCGACGACCGCCGACCGGGCTTTGCTCGAGGGCTGCGGCAGTCTGACGCCGGCGGCGGCCGACGCGATCCGCGCCGACCGGCTGGCGGCGCGGTCGGCGCCAGCCGCTTGTTCGCACGCGCCGGGGGAGGGCTCTCTGGCCTCGTACCGGCGGCACGGGGCGGCGGCGTGCCCCGAGTGCAGGGACCTGTGGGCGCGGGCCCGCAGGGAGCGGCGGGCCCGCCAGGAGGGAACGGGGAAATGGGGGAGACTGTGACGGGTGAGACGGGAGGGCCGGCGCCGTGGGCCCGGCGGGCCCCGGGGGCGACGCCGGGCCCGCTATCGCCGGCGTCCCTGCGGGAGATGCCCGACGGCCCGCTGGCGGACCTGGTGGCCGGCCTGCTGCTGCCGGGGGACGACCGCGCGGCCTGGGCGGCGTTCTGGGCGTCGGCCGGGGACGACCCGGTCCTCTGCGGCCGCGTCGCGGACGTCTTGGAGGACTGGCTCGACGACGTGCTGGCCTTCGCCGTAGACCACGCCGGGGGTTTCGTGCCCCCGGGCGCGACCGACCTGCCCGCGGGCGAGTTCGCCGATTCGGTGGCCGCCTCGCTGGCCGCGTGGCGGGAGGCGGGGGGCGTCCCGCCGGGGCTGGGGGCGGAGTCGCGGCGGGCGGCCAAGTTCGCGCGCCTGGCGGCGGACGCGCTGAACCGCTTGGACCGGCGGGCGGGCGACCGGCGGGTGGGCCGGCTGACCGCGGCGATCCGCCGCCACCGGGCGGCGGTCCTGGCGTCGGGGGAGCCCCCGAGGCCTTGCGACGCGGCCCTGTGGGCGCTGCTGGGCCGCCCGGGGGCCTAGCCCCCGGCCTGTGTCTCGCGCGGGGGCGTGCGGAAGTCGCCCGCCGCCACTTCGCCGTAGGCGATCCGGTCGGGCATGGCCAGGGCGGGCCTGCCGTCGGGCAGGCGCACTTCCGGCACGGGGGTGCCGTCGCCGTTGGTGGCGGCGTCCTTGTCCGGCGCTGTCATCGGGTCTCCTCCTTGGGGCCGGCGTCCCGGCATTGGATGATCAGTCGTTCTCCAGTATGGCCCGCCGGCCCGGACCACCGCCCGGCGTGTGTCCCGACGACGGCGAGGCTGAGGCCGCGGGGGAGGAGGTGGCCGGTGTGGTCGCCCGTCGTCGTCGTCATCGGGGCACCGCGTCGGGTCTCGATTTCCAGGCAGACGGTCCTGCCGGCCGGGTCGCCGGCCCGGCCGGCCTCGTGGAGTTGGTAGGTGCCGGCCGAGTAGCGGTCGAGGCTGATCGTCTCGCCCGGCGGCCACACGTTGGCGATGTAGCCGGCGGCGTTGGACCGGTTGATGTGGTCGGGGAGGCGGACGTTGACGTAGACGATGTGGCCGCGGCCGCCGCCGGCCTTTTCGGCTTTGGCGATCGCGGCGTCGATGTTCTTGACCCGGGCGCGGCGGGCCGGGGCGAGTTGGTCGATGTCGCCGCCGGTGGCGCCGAGGGTGGTGTTGATGTCGTCCCAGACGCGGCTGTCGCGCAGGAGGCTGGCGACGGCGGCGGTCTCCCGGCCCGACCAGGCTTGCTGGGCTTGGAGGGTGGTGTCGCGCCGGGCGCGGCGCTGCCGGTAGGGGAGGGGCCCGCGGACGGCGTCGGGCTGGGGGAGGGGCCGGCCGGTCCTCGGGTTCGGGGCGGGGGTCCGGTCCTCGGGCAGGATGAGGGCTTTGGCGCGGGCCCTGGCGTTGAGGCCGGCGGCGGCGCGGGTCATGTCGTCGAGCTCGCGGAGCCCGCGGCGGTCGCGGTCGAGGCGGGCCCGGCCGAGCGGCGTTGTCTTGCTGGCCAGTTTGAGGCCGGCGGGGGAAGGCCGGCGGTCGACGTCGACCGGGGCCAGCCGGGAGCTTCGGGATTTCCGGGTCATGGCGTGCCTTTCAGGCGTACTCGCGGAGCCGGGGGAGGGCTTGGGCGAGTTGGTTGAAGAGGGCCGGCCAGCCGGTCTTGAGGAGGTGGGCGCGGCCGTGGGCGAGGTGGTTGGCGTCGACCATGAGGCACAGCCTCAGGTCCCTGCCGGCCGCGCCGAGGCTCTCGAGCTTGGCGTAGACGGGGTTGGCGGGGACGCCGCGGCGCCGAAGGTGGGCCCAGACGTCGTCGGCGGTCCAGTCCCAGACGGGGCTGTAGGGGAGGGTGCCGTCGCGGCGGGCGTAGGCGCCGCCGTGGCGGGCGCGGCGCTCGGCCGGGCCGGCGCAGCAGGGGCAGGGCGGGCCGGCCAGGGCGGCGGCCAGCCGCACGGCCCGGCCGTGGCTCTCGTCGGCGCGCAGGCCCCACAGCTCTCCGGGCCCGTGGCGTTCGTGGGCCTGGCGGGCCGGGGCGCCGATGAGGGTCTCGAACATGTCGAGGCCGGGGCTCTCGGGCTGGTGGTAGGCCCAGGTGCCGTTGCTCATCAGCACGTCGAGGGCCGTGGGCCGGACCTGGACCCAGTCGAGGTTGAGCCGCCACCTGTCCGCGGTGCGCTCGACGAACTCGACGGTCTCGGGGTATTCGAGGCCGGAGTCGAAGAAGACGACGGGCACGCCGGGGTCGGCGCGGCGGGCCAGGTCGAGCACGAGCGTGGAGTCCTTGCCGCCGGAGAAGGCGAGGTATCCGGCGTTTTGGTCGAGGTGGGCGGCGATCCGGTCGATGATGGCTGTCTCGTCGTGGCGCGGCGGCCTGAGGGCTTGGAGCCGGCGGATCTCGTCGGCCAGGTCCTGGCCGGTCATGCCGTGGCCTGTTCGGGCCAGGCGGCGGGCAGGGCGCACCACGTCTGGCGGGCGGGGGCCATGTGGGGCGGGCGCAGGCCGGCGGCGCCCTCGCCGCCGGTGGCCACGCCGGGCCGGCCGGCCAGGCATTCCGGCGGGCAGGGGCGGGACAGGCGGCCGTCGGGGGAGAGGTGGGCGGCGGCCCACGGGTCGAGGGCGGGCGTCGGCTGGACGTCCCAGCCGATGACTTGGCCCTCGCCGGAGTGGCGGCGTTTGCCGATGTTGGTGATGCCGGCCAGGAGGTTTTCGACCGCGGCGGGGTCGCCGACCGCCGCCCAGACGAGCCGGCTGGCGGGGACGACGATCAGGGGCATCAGGTACCGCTTGTGGCGGCCTTGGCGGGCGGGGACGACGCGGGGCAGGCGGCCGCAGACGGCGCCCATGTGCCGGTGGCCGGCGGTCTTGGTCCAGCGGTGCGCCTCCGGCGGGCCGGGCGCCGGGTCGGGCCACGCCCAGGTGGCCGCCCAGTGCCACAGGGCGCCGCCGCCGCCGGGGCACCGGCCGAGGGGGAGGTCCAGGTCCGCGGGGAGCCCGTCGTCCGCGTCCGGCCCCTCGGGAGGTGGGGCGTGGCGGAGGAGGCGGGAGGCCAGGATGCCGTCGAGGCTGAGCCCGAGGCCGGGGTGGGCGATTCCGGCGGCCAGGCGGGCGGTGACGGTCATGGGCTTCAGCACAGTCTCTCCAGGGCGGCGAGGGCCTCGTCGCGGCGGCCGGCGACGGCCTCACGCCAGCCTGCTTCCGGCGGGGGGGGCCGACGGAGCCACTCGACGGAGACCCGCCCATTGCCGGCGCCGGTCCGGCTCCCGAGGAAGCCGGACCAGGCCCGCCATTCGCCGAGGACTTCGGCGAAGAAGGCGTGCTCGACGGCGGTCGGCTGTTCGAGCTGGCACCAGACGTGCAGCCGGGTGCCGGGGGCCAGGGCTTCGACGTCGAAGATCATGGGCTTGCCTTCCCGACCGGTCTCGGTGGTCGTGGCGGGCCAGTCGTGGCCGGATCCGGCCCGGGCGTGGGTGAGGGTGTCCATCTGGAGGATGCCGTCGGCGGGCTCCCGGGAGGGGATCCCGGTGATGAACTCGGTCTCCGCGACGACGGGGTAGACCATGCCCACGGTCAGGCAGCCCTCGACGGTTCCCGGCCCGGCCGCGCAGCCGAAGACGCTCAGGAGCGGCCAGAGGCCTCGCAGGGCGCGCAGCTCGGCCCCGGACACCGGTTCCCGGCCGGTGTGGGACATGGTGCCGCCGTTGTCGAGGATGGCGGCGGCCGCCGCGGTCAGCATGCCGTCGTAGGCGAGGGCCGAGCGGGTCAGCCGCTCCCCGACCCGCCGCCAGCGGCCGCGCAGGTGGTTGCCGGTGATGACGGGCACCTGGACCGCCTCGCCGTCGGGAGGGGTGACCTTGTGGCGGCGGAACAAGGCCAGATTGCCGGCGTCCCCGTCGACGTGGACTATCGGCGCCTGCGCGGTGGCCACGCCTTCCCACCTGAGGACCGATGTCATGGCAGGCCCCCCGCCCGGGCGGGCCGGGAGTCCCTGAAGGCGTCGGCCACGATCTGGGCGCGGAGCGCGATCAGGGGGGCCTGCCAGCGCAGCGTGTGGCGGACGGCCCGCTCGTCGGGCATCCCCGTCAGCCGGGCCACCTCGGCGCGCTCATCGGCGTCGCGGGGCTGGGCCTGGAATTCTTTGGCTATGGCCGACCACCACTCGGCCAGGTTCGCGGCGCGGTAGGTCGCGGCGCGGACGCGGTTGGAGAGGAGGCCGTCGACGCCCCAGTAGCGGTCCCGCCGGGCCGCCACCCACGAGGTGTCCGATCCCCAGGGGATGCCGTAGTGCAGGAGGAGGACGAGCCGGTCGGCCGTGTCCTCGGGCCCCTCCCTGGCGGGCAGCAGCCCATCGGCGGCGGCGAGCCAGCGGTCCGTCGCCGGGCGGGCGCCCCGCTCTCGGGGCTCGGCGCCCATCTAGGCGACCTGTCGCATGGCGCGCCCGGCGGGCGGCGGCTGGGTGAGGACGACGGCCAGGTCGCGATATGGCTTCGGCCACATCCGGTACTGCTGCCAGCGGTCTTGGGTGCGCCAGAACTCTTCGTCTGGCTCGCCCCTGGTCGGCCGTTTCAGGCCCGGGGCCAGGACTGTGTCGCTCCTGAGCCCTGGGCCGGTGATGCCGGCCGCCCTGAGTTTCTCGACCGCGAGGAGGCGTGCCCGGTCCTTGTCCGTCCAGGCCAGGCTGCCGGCGCCGGTGGTGACGTGCCCCCATTGGGCCTTGGGGAGGAGGTGGTGCCGGGCCGCGATGAGCGGCAAGGTGATGGCTTCCTGCCGGGCCAGGGGCCTTCCCGCGAGCAGGTCCCTCGCCGCCTCCCAGTCCGCGATTGGCCCGTCCGCCCCCGTCCGGGCCAGCAGGGCGCACGTCCCGTCCTGCCGGACGAACACCGGGAAGCGGCGCAGCCGGGCGTCGGTGTACGCCCAGGCGCAGGCCTCGCACAGCCACGCGCTGGCGGGGTGCTTCCACCGGTCGGCGGCGATGAAGTTCGCGTAGTTCTTGGACACCGCGTCGCCGACCGGCGTCGGTCGGCCGGTCGCCGCCCCGCAGCGGGCGCAGATCCTCCTCCCGGGAGATCCGCCGGCGGGCGCCCGTTCCCTGCCGGCCGCCAGGTCCTGCCACGCCACGCGGGCGGGGTCTCTCAGGTGACGGGGGTCGGTGGCCCCGCCGGCGGGGGAGGTGTCTGGGGGGGTTCTCATTTTTTTCTCCTCTCACCCTTAATAAGCACCCCAAAGTGGACATCCCGGGCCCCGGCGGAGCCCCTGAGGCCCTCTTCGCCGGCGCCGGAGGCGGGCCGATGTCCACTTTGGGGTGCTTATTAAGGGTGAGAGGAGTTTTTCGGCGGCGCCGCCGCTGGGCCTCCGGCGACTGCGAGGTGTGCGATGGGCGGGAGCGCCCGATTTTCGGCCCGTTCGGCGTGTCGCGCTCGCCGCGGGCCCGCTTTCCGAAAGGCTGTGTGCCATGACCCAGATTTGGGCGCCCCGCGCTCCCGGGCTGAAGCCCTCCGGCCGGCCCCGCCGGTTCAAGATCCCCAGGCGGGCGATCATGTGCGTCATGCCGGAGGATTACCTTGGCTACGCCCGGGCCCTCGCGGACCATTACGGGCTGCCCGTGGGAGACGTGCTGGTCTGGAAGGCGGCGCTGGGGGCGGGCCTCGACGTGCCCGAGCCCATACTGCTGAAAGTTGGGATCCTGCCCTCGCCGGAGCCCCCGCCCCCGGCCGGGGTGGGCGGATGGGCCGCCCCTCCCCAGTCGCATCTGGCTTGGTTCCCAATTCATCACTACGAGGCGTACTCCCAGGAGTCGCGCGACTTCTGTTTGTCACTCGGGGCCGTGGTCTGCGTCCACTGGTCCGGCGGGGCCGGATTGCCCCTGCCCCAGCAGTTGCGCGCCGCTCTGCCTCACCCGGGCGGGGCGCACTCCCGAACGGGGGATCTCATGACATAACACAAAGGCCAGCCGCGTTCGCGGCTGGCTCCTCTGTGCCGCCGCCAGTTGGCGCTGGCGGCGTTAAGACTCTCTCCCGCTCAAGGAGTTTTCGTGTCCTCTCTTCAGTATAGACGTTGGTCCCAGCGCGCCTGCGGTCCGCCCCGCACGTGTCCCGCCGCCGCTTCTCTGCCGCCCTTCTGGCGTCTTTGCGCCGCCCGTCTGCCGGGGGCGGTCCGGTGGTAGGAGCGCAGGAGGCCGTCCGCGGCGCGGCCGGGCTACCCGGAGAGGCGATCGACCGCGCCCCGCCGCAGGACTTGGCGGCGGAGCAGTCGGTCTTGGGCGCCATGCTGATGAGCAAGGACGCCATCGCCAACGTGCTGGAACTGGTGCGGGGCCACGACTTCTACAAACCCGCCCACGAGCTCATCTTCGGCGCCATCCTCCAGCTCTACGGCCAGGGCGAGCCGGCCGACCCGATCACGGTGG